>Ga0334899_1000405_pt1 | contig 55522 bp, 48 predicted proteins | sample GraSluR3_MG_FD_207219 | JGI IMG/M metagenome (GOLD analysis project Ga0334899, IMG submission 207219) | Sludge microbial communities from methane-producing bioreactor in Wageningen University, Netherlands - Granular Sludge_8_08-R3 | ecosystem: Engineered > Bioreactor > Anaerobic > Unclassified ...
ATGTTGACTGTAACGGCAACGCTACCGGACAATTAGAAGTAATCTCTACAGGTGGCACTACGCCATACGAATACAGCTTAAATGGTGGCACTGCCCAAGCAAGTGGTTTATTTACCGGACTTACAGCAGGCACCTACACCATAGAAGTAACCGATGCTCACGCTTGTACCGATGATATAAGCATTACTATTACTGAACCAGAAGAAATCATTGTTGAGGAGGTAGTTTCAGACGCTTTATGTTATGGCGAAAATGGAGAGGCACAAATTAGTATCGTAAGTGGAGGTGTCCCTGATTTTACTATAATATGGCAAGATGGAACAACAACTTTTGAAAATACGAATATTCTTGTTAATACTAATTTTGGATATACTGTAACTGATGCTAATGGTTGTACATATTCAGATTATGTTGAAGTAAATCAACCAACAGAAATGATAATTCAACTTACGGGGAATAATGTAACATGTAATGGTACAGCAACAGGAAATGCTAGTGTTCAAGTATCAGGAGGCACTCCTACTTATGTATATGAGTGGAGTACCGGAGGTATTACCCCTCAAATAATTAATTTAGTTGCGGATGAATATTGGGTAACAGTTAAAGATTTCAATGGTTGCGAAACTAGTGGTTTTATAACCATTACCGAGCCCGAGCCTCTGAGCTTAACAGGAAGTACACAACCCGTTGTATGTGGGACAAGCCTTGGTAGCGCACACGTGGATGTTACAGGAGGGACAGTTTCTTATAATTATATTTGGAGTAATGAATACGAAGGTAATACTGCAACAGGTCTAGTAAGTGGGAACTATACGGTAAGTGTTACCGACAATAATGGTTGTAGTGATGAAATAACTATGTTTGTTGGTGTAACAGGTAGTGGCATTGTTGAGATTACTCAAACAGCGGATATTCAGTGCTATGGAGATTCAAGTGGATCATTAACAGGAACAATGACAAATGGAATAGCACCATTTGAGTATATATGGTCAAATGAAGATACTACTCAAACTATAAATAATTTACCAGCCGGAATATATTCCTTGGAAATTACGGATTTATGGGGCTGTGCCGGAAGTAATTCCTATATGCTTACTCAACCAGATCAACTTGAACTAAGTTTTACTACAACAGAAGTTTCATGCTATGGTTATACCGATGACTCTGCAACTGTAATAGTTAGTGGAGGAACACCCGAATATACCTACGATTGGGAGACAAATGAAACAACAGCAACATTAAGTGATGTCGGTGCAGGAAACTATCAGGTATTAGTTACAGATTCACATTTTTGCGAAGCTATAGGTAATGTAAATGTAATAGAACCTGAAAGTGCTCTTACAATCAACTTAGATATACAAAACATAAGTTGTTACGGATATACCGATGGTGCTGTAATTGTTAATGTTGAAGGTGGAACGCCGGAATATTCATACAACTGGCAAATAGAAGATTATAATACTACTGAAGCCAATATTAACAACCTTGGCGAAGGAATATATTACCTTACAGTTACCGATAGCCGAAATTGTGTGCATGAAACAGAAGCGATTATTGCCGAACCAAGTGAGCTTAATGCCAGTTTTTCAAAAATGGATCCAAGCTGTATCGGAAATAATAATGGTTATATAGAGATTATTCCCGAAGGTGGTACAGCACCATACACATATGTATGGAGCGAAGGTACATCCGGTATTGAATTTATTGACGGCTTAGTAGAAGGAGAGTATTTAGTTACTGTAATTGATGCAAATGGTTGTGAATATGAAATAGATATTATTCAACTAACTGATATTCAAGAAGAATGTTTGAAAATACCAAATGCTTTCACTCCTAATGCTGATGGAATTAATGATACATGGATATTAGAAAACATTCATCTATACCCAACGGCTTATATAAAAGTATTTAATCGCTGGGGTCAAAATATGTATGAAGCAAAAGGAATTGATGAACCTTGGGATGGTAATTACAATGGAAATCCTGTGCCTGTCGGAGTGTATCTGTATGTTATAGATTTATTTAACGGAGATGAACCATATACTGGTACTGTTACTATCGTGAGGTAATTATTTTATAACATTTCATTGACTTTGCTATGCAATAAAATTGCTTATCGGGTTTTTATTATCTTTGAGCAGTTTTTCTAATGAAATGAATTTTAAAATTAATTATAAAGATAAAGAAAGTGCCGCTCGTAATGGTATAATTTCTACAGACCATGGAAATATCGAAACACCGATATTTATGCCGGTCGGGACGGCAGGTACTGTTAAAGGTGTTCATTTTCATGAGCTAGAAAATATTGGTGCCGAAATAATACTCGGAAATACTTATCATCTTTATTTAAGACCGGGAATTGATGTTATTAAAAAAGCCGGTGGATTACATAAATTTAATGGTTGGAAACATCCTATACTTACTGATAGCGGAGGTTATCAAGTGTTTTCGCTTGCTGATAACAGAAAGCTTTCAGAAAATGGGGCGGAATTTAAATCACATATCGATGGTTCAAAACATTTATTTACTCCCGAAAATGTAGTGGATATTCAAAGAGCAATCGGAGCTGATATAATTATGGCTTTTGATGAGTGTACGCCTTATCCATGCGATTATAATTATGCTAAAAATTCAATGAATCTTACTCATAAATGGTTAGAACGAGGATATAATTATTTTAAAACAACCCATGATTTATATGGATTTAAGCAAGCTTTTTTCCCAATTGTGCAGGGCAGTGTGTTTAATGATTTAAGAAAACAATCAGCAGAATATATTAGTTCGATTGGTGCCGAAGGAAATGCTATTGGGGGACTCTCGGTTGGTGAACCCGCAAAGGATATGTATAAAATGATTGAGATTGTTAACTCAATTTTGCCAAAAGATAAACCACGTTACTTAATGGGGGTGGGTACCCCCGAAAATATTATTGAAGCTGTGTCGCGTGGTGTAGATATGTTTGACTGTGTTATGCCTACCAGAAACGGTAGAAATGGTATGCTCTTTACATGGAATGGAATTATTAATATTAAAAATAAAAAATGGCAGTACGACTTTTCTCCTATCGACGAAAATGGATTATCTTATGTCGATGTTAGTTACTCAAAAGCTTATTTAAGACATCTTATAATTTCTGGAGAATTGCTAGGTGCACAAATTGCCAGTATTCATAATTTGGGATTTTACGTGAATTTAATTAAAACAATACGAGAAAAGATTAAAGAAGGATGCTTTACATCCTGGAAAAATAATGTAGTAGAAAATTTAAGCAAAAGGATTTGAAGAAAATTGACATATATATTATTCGTAAGTTTTTAGGAACTTTCTTTTTTGCTTTAGCAATGATTGTTTTAATAGCTATCGTGTTCGATTTATCTGAAAAAATGGATGACTTCCTTGATAAACAAGCTCCTTTTAGAGCTGTAATATTCGACTATTATCTGAATTTTATCCCTTGGTTTGCAAATCTGTTCTCTAACCTATTTGTATTTATTTCTGTAATAATATTTACATCTCAAATGGCTCAAAATTCCGAATTTATTGCTATCCTAAGTAGCGGAGTAAGTTTTAAAAGAATTCTTGTACCATATTTTATCGCTGCCGCAATAATCACAATGTTTACTTTTTCTCTAGGTAACTATATCATCCCATCTGCTAATAAAGTACGACTCGAATTTCAAGATGCTTATATGAAAGGTGCAGGAGTTAGAATTGGTGCTATGGACATTCATCGCCAGATAAGCCCTGGTATTTATATATATCTCGAAAGTTATAATAGCTCCAGAGAAGTTGGTTATAAAATTTCAATCGAAAAATTTAAAAATAATAGGTTAGTTTCTAAGCTTAATGCTGATATGATGACTTGGGACTCAATTACCGAAAAATGGATTGTCCAAAATTATTATATCCGAAACTTTGATGAAACTAAAGAATCAATTGTGAGTGGAATTAGACTAGATACAAGTTTGCGAATGCACCCAAACGATTTTAAAAAGAAAAAAGAAATTGTGGAAGCAATGAATAAGGATGAGTTAAACGAATACATTGAAGAACAAAAACTTATGGGTACACCTGAAGTGGTTAATAGCGAAATAGAAAAATATAGTAGAATAGCCAATCCATTTGCTACATTTATACTAACTCTAATTGGAGTATCATTATCGGCTCGAAAATCTAAAGGGGGTATGGGAATTAACATTGGAATTGGAATATTTTTAAGCTTTTCGTACATTTTATTTATGAAATTTGCCACTACTTTTGCAATTAATGGTACCTTTAGTGCAATGTTTTCGGTGTGGATACCAAATATTATATATGCAATTATAAGTATTGGACTATACTTCTCAGCGCCAAAATAAGAATTTAAATTTTACTGATATGAGTATAAAGAAAAAAACCAAAGAGCTGCTTAAACTGCGTGAAAAAATGCAGGAAGGTGGTGGTGAAAAAGCTATCGAAAAGCAGAAGAAAATGGGTAAACTTACTGCACGTGAGCGTATAGAAAGCTTACTTGACGAAGGATCATTTCAAGAATACGACTTATTTGTAGAGCACGAAGCCAGAGATTTTGATATGGATAAAAAAATCTTGCCAGGCGATGGTGTAATTACCGGTACCGGTACTATTAACGGGAAACCAATTTGTATTTATGCACAAGATTTTACCGTTGCAGGTGGATCTCTTGGGTATATGCATGCCCGTAAAATTACTAAAATTATGGACCATGCCATGAGAATGAGAATCCCAATGATTGGTATAAACGACTCAGGAGGTGCAAGAATTCAAGAAGGTGTTAATTCGCTAGCCGGATATGGCGAAATATTTTGGCGAAATACTCTGGTTAGTGGTGTTATCCCGCAAATTTCGGTAATTCTTGGCCCATGTGCCGGTGGGGCTGTATATTCGCCCGCTTTAACCGATTTCGTGTTTGTTGTTGATAATGTTTCTAAAATGTTTATCACCGGACCCGAAGTTATTAAAACTGTTCTTGGCGAAGAAATCTCAATGGAAGACCTTGGTGGAGCTAAAGTTCATAGCGAAATTACCGGTAATGCTCATTTCTATGCCGAATCTGAACTTGAATGTTTTGTGCAAATACGGTCTTTACTCGAATATTTACCACTAAATTATCAAAAAAGACCTGATATTATAGATGTAAAAGAACCTTATAAAAAATATAGCCCCGAAAAAATAGTACCTGTTGATTCATCTAAACCTTACGATGTTAGGGAAGTTATTAAAGGTGTAGTTGACCATTCCAAATTCTTAGAAGTTCAAGAAATGTGGGCCCAAAATATGGTTATCGGTTTTGGAAGAATCGATGGCAGAAGTGTTGGTTTTATTGCTAATCAACCTATGTATTTGGCCGGTGTGCTTGATGTGGACTCATCTGACAAAGCAGCTAGGTTTATTCGATTTTGCGACGCTTTTAATATCCCAATTATTACTATGGTTGACTTACCCGGCTATTTGCCCGGTGTTGACCAAGAACATGCCGGAGTTATAAGGCATGGAGCAAAAGTATTGTATGCATATAGCGAAGCTACTGTGCCAAAAATAACTGTAATCTTGCGTAAAGCTTATGGTGGAGGTTATATAGCAATGGGATCAAGACATTTGCGTGCCGATTTTGTGTATGCTTGGCCTACTGCCGAAATTGCTGTAATGGGACCGCAAGGTGCTGCTAATATTATATTCAGAAAAGAAATAGCCGAAGCAGAAGACCCTGAAGCTATGAGAGAGCAAAAAGTGGAAGAGTATCGTAAACGATTTGCTAATCCATACGTTGCTGCAGGTAAAGGTTATGTGGATGCTGTGATCGAACCCGAAGAAACTCGCCATGTATTAATGCATGCTCTCGAAGTTTCTAAAGATAAAGCAATCAGACATATGGATAAAAAACATGGAATTCCCCCATTTTAATAATTACTTAAATCTAAAATTATGGATAATAAGGATAAATATATAAAATTCCATCTTCATGATGTTGATTACGAAACCTTGCCTACAAAAAAGTATTTGCAACATAAAGAATGGGAGGCTCCCAATGATAAAAAACTAAATGCTCAAATACCGGGTTTAGTTATTGATATCTTGGTAAAAAAAAATCAAAAAGTTAAAGAGGGAGAAACTGTTATACTACTTGAAGCAATGAAAATGAATAATATGTTGAGTTTTGTTATTGACGGAACTATTAAAGTTATTCATGTGAAAAAAGGGGATAAAGTTTCAAAAAATCAATTACTTATCGAACTTAAGTAATTCAGATAATATTTCGGGATTATTTTCAATTGCATTACCTATTACTACAATATCAGCTCCGGCATTAAACTTAGAGTTAATGTCGGTTGCTGTTTTTAAACCACCACCAACTAGCAGTGGAATACTAATATTAGATTTAATGCTCTCTATCATTTTATTTTTTACAGGATTGGCTGCTCCACTTCCTGCCTCAAGGTAAATCATTTTAAGACCCAATAATTCGCCGGCTATCGCTGTAGCTACCGCAATATCAACTTTTTCGCGAGGAATAGGCTGTGTGTTACTCATATATTGAACCGAACTGGTTTTACCATTTTCTATTAATATATATCCCGTGCTAATTATTTCTAATCCGCTTTGCTTTAATTTAGGAGCAGCTATAATATGATTGCCAATCAACATCTCAGGATTGCGACCACTTATTAAACTTAGCAACAGAAGTGCATCTGCATTATTGCTAATATGTGTAGAATGACCTGGAAAAACTATTACAGGTTTGTTACTATAGCGTTTTATATTGTCAATACATTTTCCTATATCACTAAAAATAATGCTGCCTCCCACAAAAATATAATCAATCTTATTAGAAATATCCCTAGAGAATAATTTATTTAAGTTTTGTTCGCTATATTCATCAGGATCAATCAATACAGCAACTTGCCGTTGGTTAGCAGATATCTTTTTTAGAATTGTATTATAAATGTCTTGTGTTCGTTGCATACCGCAAATTTAAGAATATGCTTTATTTGCCCAAACTAAAATAAAATTCTTGGTAAGTTTATAATGATATCGTTCAATTGTATTAAAACTATCAATTATCTCAATTGTGTCATTAGAAATAATTCTTGTGAAAATTGAACTAAATTCAATATGCTTGGAGTCGTGAAGTTTTACATATGTCTCTTTAGCACTCCAAGCCAATGCAGACTGCACAGAGTCTTTGATATTATCAAATTCGTTTATATGAAAAAACTTGTTACGTAATTTCCAAGCTTTATCTATTTTCGTTTCAATATCAATAGCTACATTGTTGTTCTTACTTAATATTATTGAAACATATTTGTTAGAATGTGAAATTCCGATATTATGAGTTTTTAGATGGGGTTTGCCTGTATTAGAATATTCGATATCAGAATTTATTCCTAAGTTTTTTAAAATTGCTCTAACCGCAAGTTTTTGTTTGCGAACAAGAGTATTGTTTACAGTTTTTAAAAAGCTTGTATCAGAATTTTGATTTATTAAATCGTTTTCGTTTTCGTTAATTTCCCAAATATATATTTTGGTGTTCAAATCAGGGCTTATATTTAATACGATAGACACTTATTCCCAAGTTAAACTTTCGAAAATATGAACTATATCTTCTCGTATTGAGGTAATTACAGGTGCTAATGAATCCGTGTTTGGTCTAAACTCAAAATATAGTGCACCTCTTAAAAAATGCTGTGTACTATCTGTAACAAAAAATTGAACCGAACTGGCTGCATCGCCTTTAATGTCATATAAAATACCATAAACTTGTTTGTCGTAGTCTTCGTAAAATGTTTCTGAAATAGCATCTGCTTTTACTGTATGTTTATAAACAAACTCGCGACTATCTTCCATGTGAGACCTAAAATTGTTTTCTACATCTTTATAGGTTAAGTAAATAGTCGCTTTATGATAAGGATAGTATATATTTAACCAACAGCTTTCTGTACTATCTGCGTAAAGATAAGAATAAACAGGGTATTCAAAGCTGTATGGGCATTCTCCTTCATATTCTTGGTATTCTTTTTCGGGCAGATCAATTCTAAAATAAACATAAGGTTTAGGGCTTGGTTTATTCTTATTGCAAGAGCCTAAAATTAAACTGCTTATTAGAAGTAATATGAGAAAGTATATCTGTTTACTTTTTATTATCATCGCTATTCTTTTTTATTATCCTTTTAACTTCGATTTTTTTTATTCTTCTTTGATCAACTGCAGTTATTTTAAACTCAAATTTATCAAATTTAACAATTTCATTTTTTGTTGGAATGTTGCCTTTTAGCTCTAAAATAAGTCCTGCTAGCGAATCATTGTCGCCTCTTACATCATCAAAAAGTTCGTAATCTTCATCAATAATTTTGCAGAAATCAGTTAAAGATGCTTTTCCGATAAATTCCCATGTGTTCTCGTTAAGCTTTTGGTAAAGTTCCGAAACAAGATCCGACTCATCTGTAATTTCACCTACAATTTCTTCGAGTATGTCTTCTAAGGTTACTACACCGCTAGTCCCTCCATACTCATCTTTAACAATTGCCATGTGCATTTTTCTCTTCTGAAAATCTTCAAGAAGGTCGTTTATCTTTTTTGTTTCAGGTATTTGGTAATGAGGACGAATCAATTTTTGCCAAACAAAATTATCTTTATTTTCAATATTAACAAAAGCAAGCAAATCTTTAATGTAAAGCACTCCTTTTATATTATCAAAACTCTCTTTATATACAGGTAATCTAGAATAACCGGTTTCTACAATTACAGATATTACCTTATTAAAACTATTGTTGTATTCAATTGCAACAACGTCCATACGTGGTTTCATTATTGCTTTTACTTCTATGTTCGAGAAATTTACTATGCCTTCTAAAATTTCTTTTTCCTCGTCTAAATCGTCAGAAGCTAATTCAATTGCTTGCGAAAGTTCGTCCATACTAATGTTTTGTTTGCGACTTTTTAGCTTCTTGTTGATAAAACTAGTCGATTTTATAAGTACAATACTTATTGGATAAAATATTTTTGATATGATAGTTAAGGGAATAGCCATAAAAACAGCAAAACGACGAGAATATTTACTCGCAAGTATTTTAGGCATAAGTTCGCCTAATAGGAGTAATACAAATGTAATTACTACAAGTTGAAAAATGATTTTAATGATATCATTTTCAATAAAATCAATTATTGGAGTAGTAAGGTAAGTAGATAGTATTACTATCCCGATATTTATAAAATTATTTGCTACAAGTATTGTTGCCAGCAATAGCTCAGGGTTTTTAAGAAGTTTTAAGCTTGCATTATTACGTTTTGAAGGATTGCTGCGTAAGTTATGAATGCTTTTAGGTAATAATGAAAAATAAGCTACTTCTGAACCACTAATTAAAGCAGAGCAAAGCAATAGAATAAATACTACTACAAAACCTATAATTAAACCTATATGGTTAATTTGGTTCGATTGAAGTATTATAGCATTAATATAACTAAAAGGGTCAGGTTCCAATTCTTATGTTTTAAATTCTAAAATGGCAAATCATCTGCAGGCTCATCGTTGCCAATATTAAAATCTGATTCTGCTACGTTAGGTTTATCATCGTTTTGTGGATTATACTGGGGATCAGTTTGTTTATTGTAATTGCCTTGATTTGTATTTGATTGTTCCCCTCTTTCTAAGCGTATTATGTTTTCTGCAACTATTTCGGTAATAGAATTTGTCTTCCCATCCTGATCTGTCCATTTACGGGTTTGAATTTTTCCTTCTATATAAATCATCAATCCTTTTCGTAAATTATTTTCGGCATATTTAGCTGTATTACGCCAGCAAACTATATTGTGCCATTCGGTGTTTTCTGTCCATCCTCCGGTTTTATTACGATAAACTTCGTTGGTGGCAAGCGAAAATTTTGCTAACGCAACATCTGCTTGTGGATACTTAATTTCAGGGTCTTTACCCAATCTTCCTACTAAGATTACTTTGTTTACAGACATATTATTATCTTTTTATTAATGCAAAATTACGACAAAATTAATGAATTTGGTAATAAATTTTAATATTATTAATTTATAACAATCTGATTATTATTCTATAATAGTCATTTCATCAATTAAATGAGTAGCTCCGGCAAATTTATCTACAATAAATAATGCATATCTAATATCAATACTTATGTTTCTACACATATCTGGATCGTACATTATATCACTCATTGTGCCTTCCCAGTTACGGTCAAAATTTACTCCAATAAGATTCCCATTACCATCAATTACAGGGCTTCCTGAATTGCCACCACTTGTATGATTGGTTGCTATAAATGCAACATGCATAGTGCCATCACTATCGGCATACTTACCATAATTTTTGTTGTAAAACAAATCTTTAAGCTTATCAGGAACATCGTAATCATAAATCTCTGGATTATCTTTTTCCATGATACCCTCAAGGGTTGTATAGTATTTATACTCAACGCCATCGGCGGGATAGTAGCCTTCAACTTCGCCGTAAGTAATCCGTAATGTGAAATTTGCATCAGGATATAATGTGCTGTCTTTTAAAAATAGCATTTGAGCTTCCATATATACACGATTTAAACTATCGATAGTGTAGTTAACATTATTGTATGGGCTTGCAATTTTATTTTGATATAGATTCATTAAGTTTAAGTACATCGAAAAAATTGGATCTTTTGCAAGTTTCTTATAGTGTTTTGCTTTATAGCTGTCTAAAAATGTAAGAGCAGATTCTTTATTTGCTAATACTGATTTATTATATGCAGCTTCGGCGTATGCTTCGGCATAATTGTCAAATTTCTTTTGATACTTGCTTAAGTCTTGAAGATACTCGGGGCGTAAATTTGATTCTACATTTTCGTAATACAACTTTATCATTTCTGCCATTATTTTTTTGTCAGTTTCTTCGTGATAATCTTTAAAATGACTTTCTATTGTGTTTTTTAAATCGGCAACAGTTGCATCAATATTTGATTGTGAAGGTTCACGTTGCGAAAGAAAATAAAGCCCCGACATTTTACGAGCCAATACAATAGCATCAGGACCAAAACCTGCCTCAAAAACATATAAAATCGCATGACGGTATGGCTTATAAGTATTGTAAGCTTCTTGGTATTCTTGTAATATATTGCCATATTTTTGCGAATAGGTTCTATTGTTTTGTGCCCATTTAGTAAATGCTTTTTCGTAGCGTATCTTTTTTTCAAGGGCATTTAGCCTTTTTAATCCTCTTACCTCGCCAATCCACTTTTTCCATCCGTTTGCAACACTTGCTGCTTTGCTACTGTATTGTATCCGAATCTTTGTGTCGGTATTCATTGCAGCTTTTATCACATTTAGCTTGGCTTCTCTTATTTCAATAAGTGCAGGGTCTTCTACATTCATTGTTAAATCAACTGCATACGATGGTATATATTGAGTTGTACTACCCGGATACCCAAATACCATAGTAAAGTCGCCAGGTTTATAACCTTTAAGAGAAATAGGGAAATGCTTTTTGGGTTTAAGCGGGATATTTTCTTCGCTATAGGAAGCAGGACTACCGTCTGGGGCACAATATACTCTAAACAATGAAAAATCACCCGTATGGCGGGGCCACATCCAATTGTCGGTATCGCCACCAAATTTCCCTATCGATGATGGAGGGGCTCCAACCAAGCGTACATCTTCAAAAACTTCGTTGACAAACAAAAAATATTGATTACCATGAAAAAAAGGCTTTACTTCGGCTTGATAATGCGTCCCTTCTTTTGCTGCTGATACTATATCTTTTTTTGCTGCTTCAATTATTGAATTTCGTTGTTCTTCGTTCATTTCATCTGTAACATCTCTAAGAACTCTTTCAGAAACATCTTCCATTCTTATTAGAAAAGTTACTTTAAGTCCGGGATTGCTTAATTCTTCGTCTCTGCTCATTGCCCAAAAACCATCAGTAAGGTAATCGTGTTCTACTGAACTGTGCTTTTGAATATATCCATATCCACAATGATGATTTGTAATTAATAAACCTTCGTTTGAAATCATTTCGCCAGTACAGCCGCCGCCAAAAATTACAATAGCATCTTTCATGCTGGCATTATTAATATCATAAATTTCTTCTGCCGAAAGCTTAAATCCTTTTCTTACCATATCCTCATAATTATAATCTTTAAGTAATAGAGGAATCCACATGCCTTCGTCTGCAATTAAACCGTAGCTTATAAAAAATAATAAAACTGAAAAGAGAACTTTTTTCATTTTAAATATGTTTAAGTTATTATTATTCAGATTGTTAAAAATTCTTCAATACTTCATAAATTTGGTGTAATGGTAAGCCCATTACGTTATAAAATGAACCTGATATATGTTTTATCCCTATATAGCCTATCCATTCTTGTATTCCGTACGCGCCTGCTTTGTCATAAGGTCTAAAGGTTTCTATATAATGTCTTATCTCATCATCGTTTAATTCGCTAAAATGAACATCAGTAATACTATAAAAGCTTCTTTGTTTTGTTAGCGAGGCTACATGAACACCTGTAATTACTTGGTGAATGTTGTTGCTTAACCTTTTTAACATCTGAAATGCATCAGAATAATTAATAGGTTTAGGTAAAACTTCTTGATTGTGCCACACAATAGTATCGGCAGTAATGACGATCTCTTTCTCGTTACGAGGTATAATAGTTTGTGCTTTTTTCTCAGCTAAAAAAACGGCAATATCTTCTTTAAATAATTCTGATGGGTAATGCTCGTCGCAAGCAGCGGTACGTACCGTAAACGGGATGTTTAAGCCTTGCAATAATGTGCGTCTTCGGGGGCTTTTCGATCCCAAAACTAATTGATATCCTTCTAATAGTTTGCTCATAAAATATTACCTGTTACAATAATATTGATAATTATCGAATAAACAATTCCGGTAAACATTGTAAATTTAAGTAAATGGCTTACAATTTTATATTCTTTTTTGTAGCGAGCAAAAAGAATCCTGATAGTTATAAATAGTAGAGGAGCAATAATTAAAGCAATTATATACCAAAGGCTTAATGCATCATTTTGCATAAATTCTAAATTCTTTAAATAGAAAAAATACATTATTATTACCAAAATGCTACTTACAAATGATATTAAGGATACAAGTATATTAGTGTTTTTCTTCCCAATTACAATAGGTAGAGTTTTACAGCCGGAGGCAATATCACCTCTAATATCTTCAATATCTTTAACTATTTCTCGCATTAAATTAAGTAGGAATGCAAAAACTGAGAATCCTAGAATAATAATACCGCTGTATGTTACGGCAAGTTTTAACCCGAAGGTTACAGGTGTTCCTGTATGTCTAATTCCCAGATATTCAAAACACATTACAAATATTGGAACTAAACCGGTAAGTATTGAAACTGTAAGATTTCCTGTAAGTGGTAGTTTTTTTAGCCGGATCGAATAAAGCCACAGTATAAAAGAAATTCCGACAAAAATAAAACCTAACCACCAAATCCCTACCGAGTAGCTAATTGCAAATCCGCAGACTATAGCTATTGTATTAAAAACACTATGTAAAACGATTGCCCATCTTCGTTTTAATTTTATCCCTACTACAACAGTCTCAGGATGATTTATCATGTCGGCTTTTCTGTCAAAATAGTCATTTATGATGTAACCGCCACCAGTTAAAAATACTGAAGAAAGTGCTAAAAATAAGAATTGTAGCTCGCTGAGTATAGGTTCAAACCCAAAGTAAGCATAAACAGGAATTATAATTCCGTGCCTCATTGCATATATTGTAAATACAACAATAGCAAGATTTAAAATTCTTATTAGCTTTAAAAAATGCTTCATAATACAAATGCTTCTTCAGTCATCCATTTACCTTGTGCTCTCATTACCTGTTCAATTATATCCCTTACGCAAGCTTCGCCTCCACAATAATCAGAAATATATACCGAAATAGCTTTTATTTCGCTGGCAGCATCTTTGGGGCAAACTGCAATTCCGGCAATTTTCATCACATGATAGTCTAGCAAATCGTCTCCCATATATAATACGTCTTTGGCTTCTAAATTGTTTTTAATAAGAAAATCTTCAAATTCATTTCTTTTATCTTTACACTTAATATAAATATCCTTTACGCCTAATCTACTATATCTGGTTTGTACTACTTCTGACCAACCTCCTGTAATAATCCCGACTTTTAAGCCCATTCGTACTGCATATTGAATTGCAAAACCATCTTTTACATTAGCAGTACGGATAAGTTCACCATTATCATGCATTAATACTTTATTGCCCGACAACACTCCGTCAACATCTAATACAATTGCCTTAACATTATTAAGCAATTTCTTAAAATTTAAATCTTCAGTCGGAATCATTTGTATCCTTTTTATTATGAAATTCAAATATACTACTGCTTATTGTTTTATACAATTCCGAGTACTCTTTAAAGTGATATTTTAATAATTTATTATGTTTTTCCAATATTTTAATGTCGTTGCGAAGTGCAGGACCAGTTTGTGAGGATGATGCAGTATTGTTTATAGCTTTTGAAAAGGTCTCATTTACTAAAGATTCAATTATTTCTAAAGGAATATCTTGTTTATGAAGGATATCTTCGGATATGCTTATCATGTGATTGGCAAAATTGCAACAAAAAACCGCTGCTAAATGTATAAACTTACGTTTCTCTGAATTATAATTGTACCACTTGCAAGATAACTGTTTGCATAAAAATTTAAGCTTTTCTATACTTCCTGTATTAGATGCTTCAATACATATTGGAACTTTTGAAAAATCAAGGCTAACCTGTTTGTTAAATGTTTGCAGTGGATAAAATACCCCAAAGTTTTTACTTGATTCTTTTAAAATATCAATATCTAAGCTTCCCGAAGTATGAACAATTAGTTTATCTTTAAAAGGAAAGGCATTTGCATATTCTTCTTGTGCATCGTCAGAAAGTGAAAGAAAATAAATGTCTGCTTCACGATATAATTGAGTGAAATCATTTGTCGCATCTGCATTAAGCTTTTGAGCAAGAGTATTTGCATTAGTACTTTTTCTACTATAAATCTGCTTTATCAATATCCCCGATTTATGCAAAGCTAAGGCAAGTTGAGTTGCAAGATTACCGGAACCTATTATTACTGCAGTTTTAATCATAGAATAAATCTGCTAATATATTTGCACACCACGTGTTGTAAAAGATAATCCCTGCTGACCGTATGTTGAAATCATTACAGCTTCAAACAATGGGGGATGTTTTTTGTCTCTTATTGCCCAATCGAAAACAAAATTTCCTCCCGAACCGCCTTCTTTATCATCTTCATTTATAACAATTTCGAGAGTTTCCATTGGTAAAATAAATACAGGCTTATTTATATATTCTCTAATTCTATCCCCGGCAGTATTGTAATAATCGGCTTTTAAGATATATATTGTATCTGTTAAGGATATATTCCGCATACTTACAGTTATAGTAAGATCAAATGTCTTGTTGTCGTATCTGTGATAAATATGTGAATACACCGGCAGATAACTAATACCTAATTTTAAACTATCTGTTTTAATATTAATTGTTTCTTTGGTTTCCCAGTCAATTTTACTAGCGTAGCATTCATCTTCTTTTTCTTTATTATTGCAGGAAACTATTGTAAAAAGTGAAGCAATAAACAATGTTATGAGAACTGACTTTTTCATATTATCCATTTTAATATTAAACTCTTGCATTAAAAAATAATTGTTAAAAATCAAAATTAGTTAATTTATTCTGTATCTGAGATATTTTATTCATTATTAGAATTCTTTTTTAGCAGTTAAATTCTCTGAAAATTAAGAAAATGCTCTTTAGGGGAAGGGCTAAAATACGTTTACACTAAAAATGTGCAAAATGAATAAGAAGATAAAATTGTTTTAGGACGACACATTCATACTTCTGACATGACACAAACTGATATTTATCTCGACCTAGAATGGTTTTTTAGCCTAGAACTTAACTCAGGCACATAATTACCCGAAGAGAAAATGGCAACATAGACACACTTTTTTGAATAGTACCGAAAATATTTTTTGGCCACCGAATAGCCCACCTAAATAATGCTTTTTTATGGTATATTTTGACATATTCACAAAAAAGAAAAGCCTCTAAATATTTAATTTAAAGGCTTTTGCATTATTCTGGTATATTTCCCAGCTCCCCCTCTTGGACTTGAACCAAGGACCCCCTGATTAACAGTCAGGTGCTCTAACCAACTGAGCTAAGGAGGAATATTTCAATCTTTCGTGCTCTTAACCCCCCGATAACTATCGGGGGAGCTAAGGAGGAATATTTCAATCTTTCGTGCTCTTAACCCCCCGATAACTATCGGGGATAACTATCGGGGGAGCTAAGGAGGAATATTTCAATCTTTCGTAAATTTACCTCTTCAGTAAAATCTGTTTAACTAATGAGGAAAATTGCGTGGCAAAAATAATAGGTTTTTCTATATTTGCAAAATTAAAAATAAAAAAAATAATATGAATAGAATACTCGCAATGGGAAATGCTTTAGTTGATATAATGACACAACTAACTGATGATAGTACTTTGGATAATTTGCAATTACCCAAAGGGAGTATGCAACTTGTTGATATTAAGACTTCGGATGATGTTAGAGAGAAAACTTCGCATTTACACACACATAAAGCTTCTGGTGGTTCGGCTGCAAATACAATCCGAAGTTTGGCAATGTTAGGATTAAAAACAGGCTTTATTGGAAAAATTGGTGCTGACAAAACAGGAATGTTTTTTAAAGACGATATGATAAGAACCGGAGTAAATCCACATCTTATAGAAAGTGACATTCCATCAGGTTGTGCAGTGGCATTAGTTAGCCCTGATAGTGAACGCACATTCGCAACTTTTTTGGGTGCAGCAGCAGCAATGAATCCCCTCGAAATTTCAGAATTTATTTTTGATGATTATAAGTTTTTACATATCGAGGGTTATTTAGTATTTAATCACGAACTTATCGAACACGCTTTAAAAATAGCAAAATCGAAAGGATTAATTGTATCTATGGATATGGCTAGTTTTAATGTTGTTGAAGCCAATTTGGAATTCCTTGTTGATATGATTATTAAATATGTTGATATTGTATTTGCCAACGAGGAAGAAGCAAAAGCTCTTACAGGTAAAAGTCCTGAAGAAGCTCTTGATAATATTGCAGAATGGTGCGACTATGCAATTGTAAAAGTAGGTGAAAATGGTTCATATATTAAACACAAGAATAAAGTCTATAAAATTGATGCTATTCAGTCAAAACCTATTGATACAACTGGAGCAGGTGATAATTATGCTGCCGGATTTTTGTTTGGATTAAGCCAAAATTGGAATCTATACAAATGCGGAAAAACCGGAAGTTTATTAGCCGGTAAGGTAATAGAAGTACTAGGTACTACCATGAGTGATAGCGTATGGAACGAAATTAAAACAAGAGTCTCAAATATTTCTTTAGAATAATCCGTGAAGTTGAGCATCAATCTTATCGATTACAGAGCTTAAGTGTTCTTGATTCTCATTAAAATTAATATTATCAATATCAACTATAAGCATTTTACCGAATTCGTAACCGTTTATCCAAGCCTCATATCGCTCATTTAAGCGTTTAAGATAGTCTAATCTAATTGTATTCTCGTATTTTCTTCCGCGTTGCTGTATCTGCTGAACGAGTTTTGGTACAGTAGCTCGCAAATAAATAAGTAAATCCGGTGGTTGAACTAATTTACTCATTAAATCGAATAAACTGAAGTAATTGTCAAAATCGCGAGTTGACATTAAACCCATAGAATGAAGATTAGGTGCAAAAATATATGCATCTTCATAAATAGTACGGTCTTGAATTACTGTTTTTCCAGATTGCCTTATTTCCAATATTTGACTAAAACGACTATTTAAAAAATAAACTTGTAAATTAAATGACCATCTCTGCATATCATCGTAAAAGTCCGATAAATATGGGTTGTCGTCAACATCCTCGTAATGAGGTGTCCATCCGTAATGTTTTGATAAAAGCCGGGTAAGTGTGGTTTTCCCTGCACCTATATTTCCGGCAACAGCTATATGCATATCAGAATATTTAATTTGTTAAAAAAACGCATTATAAAAATAAAACTTTTGTTTGGGTTTGCAATGAATTGTTAATTATTCCTTTGAAAAAACTCTAATAAGCTTATTATCAGCAATAAAAATCTTGCTTTTATGAATTGCAAAGCTATTTATTTGTGTGATTGGTAGCTCAAAAGATTCAAATTTGGCTGTTTTAAAATCGTAAATTTGGATTTTATCGTTTTCGGCAAAGTACAATTTTTGCTTCTCCGATTGGATAAAATTTACATTTTTAGAAGGTATTTTCTTAATAAATGAACCTAAACCATCGTAAATAAAAATCCCATCAGGAGGTAAGGATAAAATTAAAAAGTAAGAAGTTTCGATTAAATTTACTGAGTCAAGATTAATGTTTTTGTTTGTGATAATATAGTTTTCTTGTTCAAGCTGTAGCGAATTGTTATATCTAACCAGCTTATTATTCCCCGATGAATAAGCCCAAAATCCACCTCTATGCGAAGCACATACTGCAACAACTTCATAAAGATTTAAATCATCCAACGAAACAGGGGTTCTTAGCTCTGACAGCTTATTGTCGAGAAAAACAATTTGATTAAAATCTTTGAAAAATAATAATAATCTCAGTGGATCGCTTACATCATAAGAATTTATTTCCCCCAAAAAGGAGTTAGAATACGATTTTAATTTAGTACCATCTTCATTGCATTTATATAATGTATTGTTATCACTATAATAAATATGTCCAAATTCATCAAGGCTTAAATTGTCTGTACTTATATTTATTGATTTTATCTCTTGCCACTGCGAATAGGAGGGGGTTATACTTATTATTAATAGTAGTGCTAATAAGTATATTTTTTTATTGATGTATTTTGTGAAAAAATTAATACAATTAAATTTAGATTTTATATAGCTAAGCTTGTAAGTATTTATATATTTTTTTTTCATATATAGAGTTTATTATCAATAAAAATGCCAATCAGTAAAAATAAAAAAAAGCCCGGAATTCCGAGCTTAATATTAAAAGATTATGATAAGATATTATCTATTACCTCTTTGTGTGTTATTGGGTCTTTGTTTAGCAGGATGAGATTGCTTGCAATCATGGTTCCTTGTGTGATGATTGTTTGAATTACGCATATGAACGTGTTGATCAAACTCAAGACGTTGGTTTTCGTTTAGCAATTTTTTTATGTCTTGTTCAGCTTTTATATCCAACTTTTTAATTTGATTCTTAATGTCAGAAATCTCATCAACTTTACTGTTTATTGCTGTTTCCGAAGGGGTTTCTTCAATTCTTAGTTTCTGTAATTCTGCTTCTTTAATACGCAAATCTGCAGATAGTTGTTGCATTGTTTTGCGTTTTTCAATTTGGATGTTTTTAATTGCTGCTTCTTGTGTTTCGCTTAAATCAGTAATATAAGAAGTACAATCTCTGTTGTGTTGTTTTTCTGTGTTTTGATTTCTTGAATTTTGACCTAAAACTGTGCTACTTATTAAAACTACAGCTAAAACTAACATCAATAATTTTGAATTTTTCATAATATTTAATTTTTTGGTTTATGTTTATCTGACAATCATTTTTTTAAAAGGTTTAATATTGTGTTCAAATGTGGTATAATTATATGAATAATTTTTATTTTTACAAACTTATATTTACATAATATGTATATACTATGGACGAAATAAAAATTGCTATTGTCTTTATGGGATTACTAATATTCTTTTCCCATTTTTTTAATTCAATTTTTGATAAAACAAAAATACCTAATGTATTATTGTTGATGTTGATAGGTGTAGCAGCAGGGTTCTTTATAAACCAAGAGCAGTATTTTGGGAAAATGGGTAGCGTTTTTACAACTATTACTTTAGTTGTGATTATGTTTGAGAGTGGTGCTAATTTAAAGTTTGCGGATATAAAAAAGACTATTGGGTCGGCTTCACTATTAACCTTATTTAATTTTTTAACAACATTAATTGTAGTAGGAGTTTTAGTTAAATATCTTTTAGGTTTACCTTGGGTATCTGCAATATTCTTTGCTTCTATTGTTGGTGGTACATCATCAGCAGTTGTAATACCAATGATTAGGCAATTGCGATTAGGCGAGAAAAGTGAAACTATACTCGTTCTTGAATCAGCTCTTAGCGACGTGCTGTGTTTAGTTGTTGGTTTAGCTGCTTTAGAGGGTATGAAGGCAGGAGCTTTAAACTTTAAAGAAATACTCAACTCTATGTGGAAAGCATTTTTGTTTGCAGCCTTGATTGGTATAGCAGCAGGACTTATTTGGTCGGTAGTATTAAATTTGATTAGAGCTATCAAAAACTCAATGTTTACTACACTTGCTTTTGTTTTTATTATTTATGGTATAGTAGAAATGTTAGGTTTCAACGGAGGAATAGCTGCTCTGTGTTTCGGAATAATTGTTGGTAATGCAGGTGCATATCAATCTAAAGGTTGGATAAATAAAGTTTTCAGATTTAAAACAGTGCCACTTACACCTCAAGAAAAAGATTTCTTCTCTGAAATTGTCTTTATACTTCAAACATACTTCTTTGTTTATGTAGGATTGAGTATAAAATTTGGTAATCCGCTTATTTATCTTTTTGCTCTTTTATTGGTTATTTTAATTCTTTTAATGCGTCCGCTGGGCATAAAGATGTTTGTAAGAAAAGGTATTAAACCTCGAGATTTTACAATGATGTCAATTATGTCGCCTAAAGGATTAGTACCTGCCGTATTGGCTTCCTTGCCTTTTCAATATGGCTTCCTTAACGGTAAAGTAATTATGGATTTAGGTTATGCAATGGTATTGATAAGTATTATAATATGCTCAATATTAGTAATAATTGGGAGTAAAGACCCGCTATTTTTTAATAAATTTTATAAAGATAGAATTGTTCCAATGTTTGGAGGCTCAAAAAGACATGTAGAAGCAATCGAAGTTGATTCTGAATCTGAAGATAGCTCAGAGCTTGAAGCACACGAAGATACAGAGGTTGACAACAGCAATAATAGTAACAATAAAAAATATACAGATTCTTTTGATGATTAAATTGAGGATAAAACCCGAAATCGTTCAAATTGAACCAAATGGTTATCATTTATTAATACCTGCAACTATTTCCTACAAAAAAGTGTTCTTTATAATAGACACTGGAGCTTCACAAAGTATATTTAATATTGATGCAGAGGTGTTCGATGATATTGAAAAAACCATTGCCGAAGACGACAGAAAATCCAGTGGGATAAATGCAAACCTAACAGGGATTTATCATGGTATTATACCCAAAATGAATCTTGCAGATCATTGTATTAATAATTTTGAAACACTTTTTATGACATTTGAGCACATTAACAATATCTATGAGCAATACATCAATTACACTATTGATGGGATTATTGGTGGTGATTTTTTACATAACTATAAGGCTATAATAGATTATTCAAAATTAGAAATATTACTCCACATAAAACAGACCGATAAATAAGCTGTTTTTTCTAAAATAAAAAAACTATATTTGCAGGCTAAAATAACAGATGTATAATTATTTTTAAAATTTTAAATTTTTTAAGCAATGCGTAATAAAGGAGCAATTATTCTTGTTGCAGTTTTACTCAGTTTAATATGTTTATATTATCTTTCGTTTACATGGGCAGCAAGCCGTGTAGAGAAGAAAGCTGATGTGTATGCACAAGAGCAATTCAAAGCAATGGACTTAGAAGTGGATAAACTTGAAGCAGATAAGCTTTTAGATTCCATTCATAAATCGTATCTTGATTCTATTTCAGGAGAAACGGTTTATAATCTTTTTAAGAAATACACCTATAGGGATGTAAAAGAGCGAGAAATCAATCTGGGTCTCGACCTTAAAGGAGGTATGAATGTTACTCTTGAAATATCGGCTTCCGATATTTTTCTTGCATTAACAAACAATAAAAGTGATAGCACTTTAATTAAAGCTTTGCATGATGCAGAAAAAAGACAAGAAGAGAGTAATCAAAATTATGTAGTTCTATTTGGAGAATCTTGGGAGAAATATGCCGGTAGTCGTTCTTTAGCTGAGCTGTTTATTACTTCAGAAAATAAAGATAGAATTTCTATTCAGTCTTCAAATGAAGAAGTGTTACAGTATCTCAGAGAAGAATATGAAAGTGCTATTAGTAATGCATCAGAAGTTTTGCTTAAGCGTATCGACCATTTTGGAGTCGTTCAGCCCAATATTCAGGAAGATGTGGCAATTCGTGGTCGTTTCCATATAGAATTACCAGGAATTAAAGACCCCGATCGTGTAAGAAAACTCCTTCAAGGTACTGCACAACTTGGTTTTTGGGAAACTTACGAAAATCAGGAAGTTTTTGGATTCCTCGAACAAACAAATATGATTCTTAGGCAAATTTATGCACCAACTGATGAGATTGCCAGTGATGAGGACAGCGTAGAAACAGATGAAACAAAGGAAGATGTTGAAGCTGAAACTGAACCCGAAGCATTAGATTTTATTCCTGACGATGAGGATACTGATTTTATTGCTGATGATAGTATTATCGAAAGTGTAGCTATTGATAAAGAAGACACCACCAATATTGAAGCAGAATTGCCAGGGCAGTCTCAACAAAATCCATTATTTGAATTATTGCAACCACGTATATCGCAAGATCAACAGTTTCTACCCGGACCTTCTGTGGGCTTAGCTCATTTTAAAGATACTGCAAAAATTAACAGTTTTTTTGAGTTGGATCAAGTTAAAGTTATTAAACCAAACGATTTGGAATTTGCATGGACATTTAAGCCGGTTGGTGAGTCTAACGATTATTATGAGCTTATTGCTCTGAAAAAATCAGCTAAAGGTGGACCCGTTCTTACCGGTGACGCTATTTCAAATGCACGCGATGAATTTGGTCAAAGTCAGGCTTCTGCCGAAGTTTCTATGTCAATGAATGGTTCAGGAAGTAACGAATGGGCAAGAATTACACGAAATAATGTTGGTAGAAGTATTGCTATCGTATTAGATGGTTATGTTTATAGCTACCCAACTGTTCAAGATGAAATTAAAGGAGGTAGGTCTTCAATTACCGGAAATTTCTCGGTAGCTGAAGCAAAAGACCTTGCCAACGTTCTTAAATCAGGTAAAATGCCTGCTCCTGCAAGAATTATGTCGGAAGAGATTGTTGGCCCGTCTTTAGGACAAAGAGCGGTTAACGATGGCTTAAACTCTTTCATTATCGCCTTTATTTTTGTATTGATTTTCATGATATTCTATTATGGCAGAGCAGGTGTTATTGCAAATATTGCCTTAATATTAAACGTATTTTTCATTTTTGGAGTACTTGCTTCATTCGGAGCTGTACTTACATTGCCAGGTATTGCCGGTATTGTGCTTACAATAGGTATGTCGGTTGATGCCAATGTTCTTATTTTTGAAAGAATTAGAGAAGAAACTATTGCTGGAAAAGGTATCAGGCTCGCGATAAAAGATGGATACAAGAATGCTTATTCGGCAATTATTGACGCTAACGTAACAACATTACTTACAGGTATTGTCCTGTTTAACTTTGGTGTTGGACCGATTCAAGGCTTTGCAACAACTTTAATTATTGGTATTATATCATCATTATTCTCAGCTATCTTTATCACAAGATTAGTGTTTGAAATGATGCTTAATAAAGACTGGAAAATTACTTTTGGAAATAAACTTACAAATAATGCTTTCCAAAATCTAAAAATTAAATTCCTCGAAAAACGTAAAATATTTTATATAGTCTCAGGAATTTTTATCGTAATCTCTCTTGGCTCTTTGTTTACACGCGGACTTAACCCTGGTATTGATTTTGCCGGTGGACGTAACTTTATTGTGCAGTTCGATAAAAGTGTAGTGCCTCAAGATATAGCTCAAGATTTAAGTAATATATTTGGAGAACCTCCTATTGTAAAAACATTTGGAGCTGATAACCAGGTGAAAATTTCTACTAAATTTATGATTGATGAACGTAGTCAAGAAGCAGACGAAATAGTTGACTCTTTGTTGTATGTGGGATTATTGCCTACTTTGGGCGAAGATGTAAGTAAAGATGATTTCTTTGCTAATTATCGACAAAGTTCTCAAAAAGTAGGACCTTCAATTGCCGAAGATATTAAATCAAAATCTGTAGTGGCAATTATCCTTTCGCTTATCGTTATTTTTCTTTATATACTTATTAGATTTAGAAAGTGGCAATATTCTCTTGGGGCTGTTGTTGCCCTTGTTCACGACGTTTTAATCGTTTTGGGAGTGTTCTCATTGTTTTATACAGTAATGCCGTTTAGTATGGAAATAGACCAAGCATTTATTGCTGCTATTCTTACTGTGGTGGGTTACTCAATAAACGATACAGTGGTTGTGTTCGACCGTTTGAGAGAATATTTAGGATTATACAAGAAACGTGAACGCTATATAGTAATTAATGATGCACTTAACAGTACTATTAGCCGTACATTTATTACCTCATTAAGTACATTTTTGGTTCTTATAGCAATATTTATTTTTGGTGGCGAGGTTATTAGAGGATTTGTATTTGCATTATTTCTTGCTACACCTATTGCTTACGAAATGATGAAGCGCAAAGAAAAAGCATTGCCCGAAACAAACAGAAAGAAAAGATAGTTTGGATACTATGATATTTAAGCCGGATTTATTCCGGCTTTTTTTTACTAATTAGTATTGTTAAAATATGAGGATATTATTTCAGCCTTTTTTTTACCAATTAAATTTCTTATTTTTTCAAAATTAGCTTTTTTAATTGATTCTACTGAACCAAATTCTTTGAGTAATATTTGTGCTGTTTTATTCCCAATACCTTTAATATTATTGAGTTCCGATAATATCATTTTTTTTGATCGTATATTGCGATGAAAGCTAATACCAAAACGATGAGCTTCATCTCGGGCATGTCTGATTATTTTTAGCGATTCCGAATTCTTGTCAATATAGAGTGGGACAGGATCATCAGGGAAATAAATTTCTTCTAGCTTTTTCGCTATTCCAATTATTGTAGTTTTATTCGCTATTCCTAATTTTTTAAGGCTTGCCAAAGCAGCATTTAATTGACCTTTACCTCCGTCTATTATTATCAGTTGAGGTAATGCTGCTTTTTCATCTATCAGCCGTTTATATCTTCTAAAAATAATCTCTTTCATTGATGCAAAATCGTCAGGACCTGTTACAGTTTTTATGTGGTAATGCCGATATTCTTTTTTACTGGGTTTAGTATCTCTAAAAACAACACATGCTGCAACCGGTGAACTCCCTTGAATATTTGAATTATCAAAACATTCTATATGCTTAGGAAGAATCTCCATTCTAAGGTCTTTCTTTAAAGTTTCAAGTTTACGATCAATGCTTTTGGTTGGGTCTTTAAGTTCTTGTTGCTTATGCTTTTCGAGCATATATAGTTTTGCGTTTCGCTCCGAAAGTTCCAAAAGCTTTTTCTTATCTCCGCGCTGTGGTATCATATAATTTGCATCTTCAGGACAAAATTCAGGTTGTTCTGATACGATAATTTCTTTGCTTCCACTTCCCGTTCTTTGCCTCATTTCAATAATTGCTGTTAGCAATAACTCAGTTTTAGATTCATCAAGACGTTTTTTTATCTCAATTGTATGAGCATTTATTACCGCTCCGTCTATTACTTTTAGGTAATTTACAAATGCGGATTTAGAATCTTCTGCAATACCAAAAACATCAACATTTTTAATTTTAGGGTTTACTATTGTTGATTTAACCCTGTAATTTTCAACTATTTCAATTTTAGATTTTAGGCTCTCCGCTTCTTCAAATTTAAGTTCTTTAGCGTATTTAGCCATTTCTGCTTTTAAAAATTTAAGTACGGAAGCTAAGTCACCTTTTATTATTCGTTTTGCTTGTTCTATGTCTTTTAAATATTCCGATTCGCTTTGCTTACCAACGCATGGAGCTTTGCAATTGCCTATATGGTATTCTAGGCAAACATCAAACTTTCCACTCTTGATATTAGATTCTGTTAATTTTAGCCTACATGTTCTGATTTGATAAATTTGGCGAATTAAGCTTATAACTGTTTTTAAGGTGTAAACAGAAGTATAAGGTCCATAATATTCGCTTCCGTCTTTAATAATATTGCGTGTGTAAAAAATGCGAGGGAAAGCTTCGTTACTAACACAAAGCCAAGGGAAAGTTTTGTCATCTTTAAGCAGTACATTATATTTTGGTTGTAATTCTTTAATCAGATTATTTTCTAAAAGCAATGCATCCGACTCATTGTCAAGCACAATGTGTTCTATATTTGCTATTTTGCTTACCATTAAGTGAGTTTTAAAACTCTCGTGAGTTTTTGTAAAGTACGAAGAAACCCGTTTTTTTAGATTACGTGCTTTACCTACATAGATTATTTTTCCTTGTTCGTCAAAGTATTTATATATCCCAGGTTTGTTGGGAAGCACTTTAATTTTCTGAAGGATATCTTTGTTGTGAGGCACTAGTAAATATTTATTATCCAAAGATATAAAAAGCTTAAAAACCGGAGCTATAGTAGGTAGATTTAAAATTTACTAGTTTTTGCTTATTAAAAGCTTAGTTTTTTGGAATTTTAAATAATAGCTTTATAAATTATTTTAGAATCATATCGATTAACTATTGTTAAATCACATGAGTGGTCTGAATAAACGACTATATTGATATTATTAAGCCCTGATATTCCGACAGAAAACAGATTATTAAGCCCTGATAATCCGACAGAAAATTAGCAAAATAATTGAAAATTAGCAAAATAAGCTTAATTTTGTGTAAAATAAACTGTTATGGAACGAGAAATTTTTGAGGATTTACTAAAATGGAAAGAATCTGACACAAAAAAACCTTTGCTTTTACGTGGAGCGAGACAAGTTGGCAAAACATATATTGTACGTAAACTTGGCAGATTATTTTCGAATTTTGTTGAGGTCAATTTTGAATCAGAGCCTGAAATAAGTTCATTTTTCAAGGGTAATCTTTTGCCTGATAATATTTGCAGCAAGCTATCTGTCTATTATAATGATTCGATAATAGATGGTAAAACTTTATTGTTTTTTGATGAAATTCAAGCATGTCCCGAGGCTATTAAAAGCCTTAGATTTTTTTATGAAAGGCGACCTAATTTGCATGTAATTGCTGCAGGATCACTATTGGAGTTTGCATTAAAGAATCTGTCGTCTTTTGGAGTTGGAAGAATTAGATCATTGTTTATGTATCCCTTGTCTTTTAATGAATTTCTTAAAGCAGCAGGAAAAGATTCTCTTTTAAAGATAAAATTATCATCAAGCATAAAAAATAGACAGGATGAAATTTTTCATAAAAAGCTGACAGAAATGTTTGTTAAATTTTTGATTATAGGTGGAATGCCAGAGGTAGTTAGTACATATTTGAAAACTGATGATATAACACAAACACAGAGAGTTCTTGATGATATAATTACTTCACTTGAAGATGATTTTGCAAAGTACAGTAAAAGGGTAAATATAGCCAGACTAAAAGATATATTTATGTCAATTTTATTCCAAACAGGCACCAAATTCAATATTACTGGATCTTCAGTAAGTGGTAATTTCGAACAGAAAAAAGAAGCTCTGGAAATGTTGGTTATGGCTGGATTGTGTTACAAAGTTTATCATTCTTCGGCAAATGGAGTTCCTCTTGCTGCAGAGAAAAACGAAAAGAAATTCAAAATAATATTTTTTGATACTGGTATTTTACAGAGGTCATTGCATTTGAAACTTGGGGATTTTTTAGTTGCAGATAGTCTTGAAATGATTAATAAAGGTAATATTGTTGAACAATATGTTGGTTTAGAATATGTTAAAGCTTGCCATAGATTTACGAAACCTGAGTTGTTTTATTGGCAACGCGAAAAACGTGGTAGTAGTGCAGAGGTTGATTATTTAATTGAAAAAAACAACAAGATTATACCTGTAGAAGTAAAATCAGGAATACATGGGAAAATGCAAAGTTTATTTATGTTCTTAAAGCTTAAACAACATACAAATGGAATTCGAACATCTCTCGAGAACTTTAATTCTTATAGCAATATTGATGTCTATCCGGTTTATGCCATCGATAATTTATTTTCTGAAATTTTGGAATAATATAAGTTTAAAATACGAATAACACTTTAATTTTCTGAAGAACATCTTTGTTATGAGGTACTAGTAAAATATTTATTATCCAAAGATATAAAAAGCTTAAAAACCGGAGCTATAGAAGATAGATTTAAAGTTTACCAGTTTTTATCAATTATAATCTTTTGGGCTTTTGCTTTTTCTTTAAGAATATCTTCTTGCAATTCTTTTTCTTCGTTTTCTAAGGCTTGCAATAAGCGTTCGGCATCTTCTTTCGAGAGTTGTTGCTCTTGTGGTTGAGATTGCTGTTGCTCTTGATTTTCTTGATTTTCTTCGTTTTGTTGCTGTTGCTGTTGTTGTTGCTGCTGTTGCTGCTGCTGACCACCGCCACCGCCATTCTGTTGCTTATTTAACATTTCTTGTGCAATCTGTAGGTTATATCTGGCTTCGTTGTTACCTGGATTTGACCGTAAACTTTGTTTGTAAGTCTCAATGCTTTTTTGATATTCACCTGCTTGCAACAGAGCGTTTCCTAAATTATATAGAGCTTCTGATGTTTCTTTTTCATTTCTTGCTGCAACAGTATATTCTGTAAATTCGTTTGCCGAACTTTCAAAATTATCCAATCGGTATAGTGCTGAACCAAGATTCTTACGAACCTGAAACAATTCCGGTTGTGTCTCTTTAGCTTTTTTGTAAAAAACTTCGGCTTCGGAATATTCTTTCTCTTCGTATGCTTTATTTCCTTTTCGTATTAATTTTCTTTCGGCTTGCGAGAAAAGCATTAATGAAGAACTCAAACTAATTAATATTATTAATAATATTCTATTCATACCATTTGTTTTTATTTCAGTTTTGGGTTTTGTTTTCTTCTATATCTTGTTTCTGAAATAATTTGTTCTATTAATAGTAATACAAAAGCTATCCATGCAAACAAAGTAAATTTTTCGTCATATTCAGCAAATTCTACTTTTGTATTTCCTGTTTTTTCAAGTTTACTTATTTCATCGGTTATCATGTCTAAGCCTACGTTTGTATTACTGGCTCTTACATAAGTTCCTTTACCAGCTTCTGCAATTTTTTTTAGTGTTTTTTCATCTAGTTTAGATATAACAACATTTCCACTTTTATCTTTTAGAAAACCACTACCTCCGGGTCCAGGAACTGGTTTGCCTTCAGGTAATCCCATGCCAATTGTGTGTACAATAATACCATTTTCGTTAGCTTTTTGTGCAGCACTAATCGGGTCGTCTTCGTGGTTTTCTCCATCTGTAATAATAATAATAACTTTACTTGACTTATTTTCGCTGCTAAAGGACCTTGCAGCAAGATTAATAGCTGAGCCTATTGCTGTTCCTTGTTTAGGGACTATATCCGGGCTTATTGTATTAAGAAACATTCTTGCTGAGCGATAATCGTCTGTAATTGGTAACTGTACATACGCATCTCCTGCAAATACTATTATTCCGAGTCTGTCGTCTTTTAAATTATTAATTAATCTTTCAATTGCTTTTTTTGCTCTTTCTAGTCTGTTGGGTGCGATGTCTTTGGCAAGCATGCTGTTAGAAACATCAAGAGCAATCATAATTTCTACGCTTTCGGTTTTTACCTCATGTAAGCGAGTACCGAACTGTGGTCTTGCAAGTGCAATTATTAAAAATATTAAACTAAGAAAAAACAGTATTAGTTTCCAGCGTCTTTTAGGTAAACTCAGATTTTGCATTAGAGTATTAATTATTTCTAATTCCCCAAAACGCTTTAATTGCTTTTTCCTATACATATTAGCTAACTTGTATATCCCAAATAGAAGAGGGATAATTAAAAGAAGCCACAAATATTTTTCATTAGCAAATTGAAACATAGTTAAGGTATATTTTTTAATATTGTTAATCTTAATAAAATCTCAAGTATCAGTATTGCAATAGCAATAATTACCCATATCTCGAAAAGTTCTACAGGTTTACTGTAATTAGTAACCTGAATTTTTGTTTTTTCGAGTAAGTCTATTTCTTCGTAAATATCTTTAAGCTTTTTATTGTCAGTAGCTCTAAAATATTTACCGCCTGTTAAGGATGCTATTTCCTTAAGCATTTCTTCATCAATTTTTACGTCAATATTTTGATATTGTGTTCCAAACTGTGTTTTGAAAGGATATGGTGCCGAGCCTATTGTCCCTACACCTATTGTATAAACCCGAATGCCAAATGTTTTTGCAATTTCTGCTCCTGTAAGTGGAGCTACCGAGCCTTTATTATTTACACCATCGGTTAATAATATTATTACTTTGCTTATTGCATTACTGTTTTTTAGTCTGTTTACCGATGTTGCAAGACCATCCCCAATTGCTGTTCCATCATCAAGTAATTCGCAATTAATCTCGTTCATTAAATTTATTACTACATTGTGGTCGGTAGTAAGAGGGCATTGAGTAAAACTTTCGCCGGCAAAAATTACCAAGCCAATACGGTCGTTAGGTCTGTCGCTAATAAATTGAATAGCCACATCTTTTGCTGCTTCTAAACGATTAGGTTGAAAATCTTCGGCAAGCATACTGGTGCTCACATCCATCGACATGATAATATCAATTCCTTCGGCGACTTTTGTGTCCCACTCGGTATTGTTTTGTGGTCTGGCAATTACGATTATAATTGCTGCTATCGCAAATATACGAAGTACAAACAACACATGTCGTAAATATGTTTTTACTCCTTTTTTGCCACTTTTTAAAGCTTCTGCCGAAGAAATTTGCATAGATGCATAATGCTTGCTCTGGCGTATTATATACCATGCTATCATTGGTATTATTACCAAGAGCAGCCATAAATATTCTTTATTTACAAAACTAATTCCTTCCATTATTCTTTGTTTTCTTCAATTTTAGTTTCTTCGCTTAACTCAATTTCTGCTTCTACCGGTTTAGCTTTAGTAGGAGCCTCTTCTTCGATAAGTGTGTTCTCAACAAATTCTTTAGCTAGTTTAAGAATAAGATCGTGTTCGTGATTTTGAGGTTCAAATTTGGCAAACTTAACGAGGTCAGAGAGTTGAAGTATTTGTTTTAATTTGTGATTTTCGTTAGTTAATAATTTATGGCTCGAATCCATTGATTGTAATAATTCATCACTGGTCATTTCCATTGCCCAAATTCCATATCTCCGCTCGATATATTGTCGCAAAACATCTGTGATTTCTGTGTAATATGCTTTTACTTTGCCTTGTCGCCATATTTTTTCTATCCTTATTCTTTCAAGTTCTCGTAAGGCTATATGATGAGGAGGTTCTTCAGGTTTTATCCTGATTTTGAGTGGGTTAATTCCTTTCTTTCTGAAAAGATATATTAATCCGCCGGTTATTGCTGCAATAATTAGTAATAGCCACCACCAGTTTTTCTTTAAGAATATTAAAAATCTTTGCCAAAGTTCTTGGAATGTAAGTGGTGTATTATAAAGTGTGTCTTCAATATCTTTAATAACAAAGGCTACATAAAGAGGCTGATTCTTTTGTACGGTATCATATTCATTTACAAAAATTGTATCAGTAGCTCCTGGTACACGCATTTGTTCATAAATACCGGTTTTATCAACTATAAACAATTGTTTTAGGGGGCTTCCTATTATTAAAGATATATCTTCGGCATCTTTTAGTCCTGTACTGTTAAATACTTCCGAAAAAAATCTTTGTGCATGCGTTTGGAATATAGAGTCGTATAAATATTTTAATTCCTCTTCGCTAAGGCTTTGTTTTACAGAATCAGGAATGCTTTGTTCTATTTCTGCAGTAAAATTATTCCGACCAAATACTATAGAACCTGTGTGTTTTGTAAAAACTGTATCTCTTGGTACGGTATCAATATTTATATATGGATTTACACGTAAAAAAACTGTGTCGGTAAAAAGTTCGAAAGTATCAGATTGGACTACCCATCTCATTTGTTTTGGGGGTATCACGTAAGTTCCAGTATCAAAAGAGGTTAGCAATAGGTCACGGGTATAATCAACCATTCCATCGTCATTAGTAGTGTGTTCTATTTCTCCTATGTTTAGAATTTCGATACCTCTTACTAAAGTATCTGATATTGGAGGGAAAATAATTTCGTCTGCATTGTTTAGTTTTAAATTAAACTTTGCACTTATTTGGTCTCCAATTATTATTGTATCATTATCAAGTTTTAAAAATGTATTCACATTCTGAGCAGTAGAATAAACACTACTTATTAAAAACAAAACTAAAACAGTAATAAGACTAATATTTCTATTCATATTTAGCGTTTTTTAAATAAAGCCATTAATGGTTTTACATAATCTATATCTGTACTTATCGAAACAAAATCAACACCTGCTTTTTTAAATCTTTCTTTTCTTTCTGCCTCCTTATTTAGCCACCACTTATTATAGTTATTTCGTATAGTTTTACTTGAGCTATCGATCCATGTTTTTGCTCCGGTTTCGGCATCGTGAACTTGTATAAGTCCAATATCGGGCAAATTGGTTTCTCTATTGTCGTATAAATGTAAAGCTACGAGATCGTGTTTTCGGGCTGCAATTTTTAAAGCTTCGCTATAATCGGGTGCCATAAAATCGCTAATCACAAATGCCGTACATCTTTTTTTCATAGCATTAGTAAGAAAGCGTAATGCTTCAGTGATATCAGTTTTAGAACTTTCAGGCTCAAAATCTAATAATTCACGAATTATTCTTAAAATATGTTTACGCCCCTTTTTGGGAGGAATAAATTTTTCAATTTTATCACTAAAAAATATTACTCCTATTTTATCATTATTTAGAATTGCAGAAAATGAAAGAACAGCAGCAATTTCTGCCGCCTGATATTTTTTAAGTTGCTTTTGAGTTCCAAATTCACCTGATTTACTTACGTCCATTACAAGCATTACAGTAAGCTCACGTTCTTCTTCGTAAACTTTTACATAAGGGTGATTAAAGCGAGCCGTAACGTGCCAATCAATATCTTTGATAGGGTCGCCGTACATGTATTCGCGTACTTCGCTAAAAGCCATACCCTTCCCCTTAAATGCACTGTGATACTCACCCGCAAAGATTTGATTGCTCAAACCTCTGGTTTTTATTTCTATTTTTCTTACTTTTTTTAGTAATTCTGTTGCTTCCATAATTGGTTAAATTCCAATGTTCAAATTCCAAAACTCAATAAAATTTCAATGTTCAAATTTCAAAACTCAATAAAATTCCAATGTTCAAATTCCAAAACTCAATAAAATTCCAATGTTCAAATTCCAAAACTCAATAAAATTCCAATGTTCAAATTCCAAAACTCAATAAAATTCCAATGTTCAAATTCCAAAACTCAATAAAATTTCAATGTTCAAATTTCAAAACTCAATAAAATTTCAATGTTTAAATAACAAAACTCAAGTTAAGCTATCTAGATTTATTAATGATAGCAGAAAGAATTTTGTTAAGTTGTATTGCTTCGTCATACAGCTCAATTCCTGTTTTTAAATGATTATTATTTTCATTTATAAGCCTTAAAAAGAACGCACTTTCCTTTGCTTCTTTTCTTGCTATTTTCAATCTCATTAAAAAGTCTTTTTTCCCTAATGATTCATTTGCTTCAATGTAATTTGCACCAACTGATGCTGATGCCCGAATTAACTGTTTGCTATCTTCAATATTAGCTATCTTTTGAGGAAGAGTCTCAACAAAGAATCTAACATTTTTTGCAAATTGAAAAGTCCTCTCCTCAAGGTTATAAATAATTTCAGGTTCGTTAAGCTCTATGTTTACATTCTCACACATCTAAAATTGTTATTAATTTTTTATTCCTTGTAATTTCTTATTTATTACTTATTTGTGATTTGTAATTTAATTGTTATTTGTTAATTGTTATTTGTTAATTGTGATTTGTGATTTCCTAAGGTACTTCCACACTATTCAGAATTTCGCTTATAATTTCTTCGCTTGTTATGTTTTCGGCTTCTGCTTCGTAAGTTAGTCCTACTCTGTGGCGTAATACATCGTGGCAAACAGCTCTTACATCTTCGGGTATTACATAACCTCTTCTTTTGAGGAATGCGTATGCTTTTGAGGCACTTGCCAAATAAATACTTGCACGTGGTGAACCTCCATAAGATATCATGTTTTCAAATTTATCGAGATTATAATTTGTGGGATATCTTGTTGCGAAAACTATATCTAAAATGTACTTTTCAATTTTTTCGTCGAGATATACATCTTTAACCACAAGGCGGGCATTTATAATATCTTCAGGTTTAAGTACTTTACTTGCTTTTGGGAATATTTGCCCAAGATTTTCGCGAATAATCAAACGCTCTTCTTCCAATGTTGGGTAATCTACTACCATTTTTAGCATAAACCTGTCAACCTGTGCTTCGGGTAGGGGATAGGTACCTTCTTGTTCTATCGGGTTTTGGGTTGCCATTACCAAAAATGGTTCTTCAAGTTTATATGTTTTGTCTCCAATTGTGATTTGTCTTTCTTGCATGGCTTCTAGCAGAGCACTTTGAACTTTTGCAGGAGCTCTGTTTACCTCGTCTGCTAAAATGAAATTTGAAAAAATAGGACCTTTCTTTACCACAAACTCTTCTTTCTTTTGACTATAAATTAATGTTCCGATAAGGTCGGCAGGGAGTAGGTCAGGAGTAAACTGAATTCTGCTAAAGCCAGCGTCAATAGCCTCTGCAAGCGTATTAATAGCAAGCGTTTTAGCTAGCCCCGGAACACCTTCAAGCAATATGTGTCCGTTACTTAGTAAACCAATCAGCAATCCTTCGAGCAAATGTTTCTGCCCAATAATTACTTTTTGCATTTCCATGTTGAGTATATCAACAAAGCTGCTCTCTTTTTGAATTCTTTCGTTAAGTTCTTTTATGTCAACTGTTTGTGCCATATTAAAAAGTTTAAATTATTTACTCGGTTCTAAAAAATCCACACGAAAATATAAAGTATTAAAATTAAAGACAAGTGATTAACGTGATTGTATCTAATATATTTGTTAAAAAAAATTAAAAGAGTGTTAAAATTTGTATTGAAATGTTTTTATCAATAAAATCGAATTATTTTATCATCCCCGCTCCAACAGTTTCGTTTGTAGTCGGATCAATAAATATTATGCTTCCTGTTGCACGATTGTGAATGTATTTGTCAAAATTTAAAGCTTGTGATGTTACTATGCTGATTCTTGCAAAATCATTCATCCCTATTGTCTTATCATTGTCTAATCTATGCAAAGTGTTTATGTCGATTTTATATCGTATTTCTTGTATCGAAGCCATTGCTGTACAGGTTGTGTGTCTAATTATGTATTTTTTATTAATATCAATAGGATTTTGATTAAACCAGCAAATTATTAATTCAATCTTTTTTGATACTGTTGGCTGATTGTGTTCTCTTACAAACATATCTCCTCTGCTTATATCAATATCATCTGTAATTTCCATATTTACTGACATAGGAGGGTATGCTTCGTTAATGTTTACTCCGGAAGAGCTTATTGTACTTATTTGGGTAGTAAGTTTTGAAGGTAAATGCATAATATTGTCGCCGGGTTTGAATATTCCACTTTCAATTTTCCCTGCATAGTATCTCTTATTTGCTGATTTAGTTTTTTGGGTAATTACTAACTGAATTGGGAACCTGCAATCAATTAAATTATAATCGGAATTAATATGGATGTTCTCAAGAATATAAAGAAGATCAGGACCTTTATACCATTTCATATTAAGCGATTTATCAATAATATTATCGCCGTAGAGGGCGCTAATAGGAATAAATTGAATGTCTTTGATATTTAATTTAGCAGAGAATTTACTAAAATCATCTTTAATTTTGTTAAAAACCTTTTCGCTGTAATCAACTAAATCCATTTTATTAATACACAAAATTAGATGAGGAATATTAAGTAAAGATGCAATAAAAGCGTGCCGTTTAGTTTGTTCGATTATTCCTTTGCGTGCATCGGTAAGTACAAGTGCTAAATTGGCTGTAGATGCACCTGTAACCATATTTCGAGTATATTGTATATGCCCGGGAGTATCTGCAATTATAAATTTACGTTTTTCTGTGGCAAAATATCTGTAGGCTACATCAATCGTTATTCCTTGTTGGCGTTCGTCTTTAAGTCCGTCTGTTAATAAGGCGAGATTCAATTCATTATTGCCGTTTTTGTTGCTTGCTTTTTTTAGGCTTTCGTATTGGTCTGCCAGAATGGCTCCTGTGTCGTGTAGCAGTCTCCCGATAAGAGTGCTTTTACCATCGTCAACACTTCCTGCTGTTGTAAATCTCAACAGTTGCTTTTCGTTATTGGTTTTATTTATTTTTGTCATTAAAAGTACCCTTCCCTTTTTCTGTCTTCCATTGCCGAGTCAGATCTTTTATCATCGAAACGGCTGCCTCTTTCAGTACAGTTGAGCTTAATAAGTTCCTGGATTACCTCTTTGGTATTTGTTGCTTTCGATAGTGTTGCTCCTGTGCAAGTCATGTCGCCTATTGTTCTAAATCTGACCTGCATAATTTCCGGTTTTTCATTTTGTTTAAGTGGTACAAAATCGGAATGAGCTAATATCACTCCATCGCGTACAAAACATTTTCTCTGATGTGTAAAATATAAGTTAGGCAATTCAATATTTTTTAAAAGAATGTAATTCCAGATATCTAATTCGGTCCAGTTACTAAGAGGAAATACCCGAAAATGTTCTCCAATGCTTTTTTTATGGTTAAACAAATTCCATAATTCAGGTCTTTGATTTTTTGGATCCCATTGTCCGAATTCGTTCCTGTGTGAAAAAAACCTTTCTTTTGCTCTAGATTTTTCTTCATCGCGGCGACCTCCACCTAATGCAGCATCAAACTTATTTTCGTTTATTGCTCTAAGCAATGTTACGGTTTGCAGATAGTTTCTACTTGCATAGTAGCCTTTCTCTTCTATCGAAATTCCTGAATCAATATCGTCCTGAACATAAGCAATAATTAGATTAATATCATTTTTAGAAATAAAATTGTCTCTAAACTGCAATGTTTCTGTAAAATTGTGACCAGTATCGATATGTAGAACGGGAATTGGCATTTTCCCCGGCAAAAATGCTTTTATGGCAATGTGCAGCATTACCAGTGAATCTTTGCCACCCGAAAAAAGTAAAACAGGATTTTCAAAAAGTGCTTTAGTTTCGCGTATTATAAATATAGCTTCCGATTCTAATTCTTCGAGATGTGTGAGCTGATACATAATTTTAAGCTTTTAAATTTGTTTTTAAAACTACAAAATCAAAAACTTTTTTGACCGACTCCTCAATTGATAACTGTTCTGTATCAATAATTAAATCAGCTTTTTGAGGTTTCTCGTATATACTGCTAATCCCCGTAAAATTTTTAACTTCTCCTTTTCTTGCCTTTTTATACATACCTTTTGGGTCGCGTTGTTCGCATGTTTCTAAAGAGCAATTTATGAAAATTTCGTAAAAGTTTTCTGACCCAATAATCTCTTTTGCCAGACTTCTAATATTTTGTGTAGGGCTTATAAAACAGTTAATTACTACAATACCACAATCATTAAACATTTTACTAATTGTTGCTGCACGCCGTATGTTTTCTGTGCGGTCGCTAATACTATAGCCTAAATCTGTGTTAATCTCCGATCTTATTATATCTCCGTCGATAAGTTTTGCAAGTATATTATTATTAAATAATTCTTCTTCCAAAATTTTAGCAATTGTAGTTTTTCCGGAGCCTGGCAGTCCTGTTAACCAAAAAGACACTCCTTTTTGATTCAATAATATCTCTTTTTCTCTTTTATTAGGCACAACTATTTTTTTAGTATTACCGTGAAACAAATTTACGGTTTTCTTATTTAATAATGTAAGAAAGCTAAGCTTTTATCAATTTTTGTATTACATAAGTTTAGTTAAAATCATTTCTACATTATATTTTGGCTAAAAGCAAAAGAAACAGTCTTAAATTCATTTTAAAATGCTTAATTTCGCAAGATACTTATGTACTATAATGAAATTGATAAATAGAAGAGAGGAATCGCATAAAATAAGTAATAAGCCGGACACGATTTGGACTTATCTAAACAGAAGTTTCGATAATTTTGGTATTGCACTTAGTTTTGCCAGAAGCGATATTCAGGGTAGAAATGCTCAAACATTTCTTGGATATTTTATTAATCTGATACAGGTATTGATTACAACTTTGCTTTATTGGTTGATATTTGGCTATATATTAAAAATTGATACCGGCGATATTCCTTTTCCATTATTTGTATTAACCGGACTTATCCCATGGGTTTATTTTTCGAGTATTATCAGAGATGCCGGAAATAGTTTAATAGATAGTAAGCATTTGCTTGATAAAATTTATTTTCCGAGAGTGCTTTTGCCAATAAGTAAATTATTGCCGGGGCTTATTGATTTTGGTATTGCCATAGCAGTAGCTTTAGTGTTTATGATAATTTTCGGGATTTCTTTAACATGGAGTATTATATTAATTCCTGTGTTTTTACTTTTAATAATGTTTAGCGGCTTTGCAATTGGAATTTGGATAGCCAGTATTTCAGTACGATACAGAGATACTTCCAAATTAATTCCATACATTGTAAATTTCGGATTCTTTATTACTCCGGTATTTTATCCAAGTACCATTGTGCCCGATGCTATTAATTTTATTTTATATATAAATCCGGCAGCATTTGCAATAGAAGGGTTTCGTTGGGCAATGTTTGGCTCAGCTATGCCAAGTGTTTATTATTTGATTAGTCTTGTGCCTATGTGTATTTTACTTGTATGGGGTTGGCACAATTTCAGGAAAAAGGAGAAGTATTATGCCGACCTTATCTAATAATAATATTGCAATAAAAGTTAATGAATTAAGCAAAACTTATTCAATTAAAAATGATAAGGGGCGTGAAGGCATTATTTACGCACTAAACAATGTAAGTTTTGAAATTAAAAAAGGCGAGGTTATTGGTATAATCGGACCAAATGGTTCAGGCAAAAGTACTTTACTTAAGGTTATAAGCGAAATTACAGCACCCACCTCAGGTAGTGTAGAAATATGCGGACACGTTGCCAGTATTCTCGAAGTTGGCACCGGTTTTAATCCCGACCTAAGCGGGCGTAAAAATATTTACCTAAACGCACGCCTTCACGGCATGAAAAAAGCCGAAGTAGATGTAAAATTTAATGATATTGTTGAGCTTTTTGGATTTTCCGATTTTCTTGATACTCCTGTAAAACAATACAGTAGCGGGATGTATATGCGCCTTGCATTTGCAATAGTTGCAAATATTAATGCAGATATTTATCTGTTTGATGAAGTGCTTAGTGTTGGCGATCTTAAATTCCAAAAAGCTTCAATGAATCGGATAGCTGAATTGCAGAAAGCCGGTAAAACCATCTGCATCGTTACACATACTCCTGCCCTTATTACTGATTTTATTGATAGGTTAGTACTTTTAAATGAAGGTAAACTTATTATGGAAGGAGAGGCAAATGAGGTTATTTATGCTTACAAAAAGAAAATTCTAAATATTCAAGAAAATGGAGATAAATTAAAGTGTGAAATCACTCCAGAAGAATTAAAAAAGAGAAAAACAATACTTATTAATGATACTAAAACTTTCGATTTATTGGGAGCTCATTTGGAGGTTGATTCAAAAAAAACGGCTGAGTATTTATCCGGACAAGCATTTGATGTGGTATTGCTTTTTAAAACAGATGTTAGCGAGCCGCTTAATCTGGCTATTTATATAGGAGACTATAGTCGTAAACTTGAAGTTTTAAGTTTTACGGATAAGGGTAGAGTTTATAATAACGATAATGTAAATGAATACAGGTTTAAAATTCCACAAAATCTATTTAACGAGTTACATGGATATATTGGAATAAGTGTAGTTTTAAACAATCAAGTTGTGTTATATTACCAAAATATTTTGAGATTTCAATTCTTTTCCGAAAATAAAATTATGAAAACTTTGGGATATTTTTCTCCGGAATTGGGGGTTGAGGTTAAACCTATATTACGTTCATCTCAATAAGCTTGGAGTATTGCATTGTCATACTACCGCAAATATCTTTAGTAGTGGCTGCGGGTAGTTGTGGCTTCGTCTCCGCTCAGCCACCTTACGTTAGTAATACTAACTATCTGGACTTGAGGTGGTTGAGCGAAGTCGAAATCACCGACACTCGCAGTCGAAATCACCGTCTAAAGAAGCCGAAGCCACCGACTTTTTAAAGCTAATAAAGGGTTTAAAAACCAAAATTGATATTTTATTTGTTTCTTATAAAACATATTTAAGGAAATTTGTTATTAAACATAAGGTAATTCTATTATTATTAAATAATTTTATAACTTTCTTAAAATTTTAGAAATATCTAAAAAGGACTTATTTGCTGATTAGTTATAATAATGAAGAAAAAGAAGTTGCTATTAATAAACCCAGGTGGTAAAGATTTTCGCCACAATAAGTTTTACGAACCTATTGAGTTAGGTATAGTAGCATCTTTGGTAACAGCTCCGAATTGGGAAGTAAAAATCGTTGATTTAAGATTTGAAGATACTGATTTGCCCGAAGCAGACATTGTAGCCCTTAGTTCGCGAATAATTGACATTAATACAACCTATGATATAATACGGCATTATAAAACTAAAGGTATTAAAACTGTTATTGGCGGAACACATGCAACTCTTTGCCCCGACGAAGCACAAAAATATGCTGATGTTGTAGTGATTGGAGAAGCCGAAGGTGTATTGATGCAAATACTTAAAGATTTTGAAAATGGCACACTTAAGAAAATTTATAAAGGATGTACCGATTTAAAATATACAGTAAACAGGAATTATTATAAGCATTATTATAAAACTGCTACACTTCAGCTTTCGAGAGGATGTCCGCTTGCATGCGATTTTTGTTGTGTTGGTAAAATTCATAACAGAACCCATCGATATAGAGACTTTAAAGATGTAGTAAGCGAAATAAAAAAAACAAAACAAAAATTGCTTTTTTTTACTGATGAGAATATGTATGGTTTTTCTTCAAAGAACAGAGAAACAGTATTGAGTTTCTTTAATGAAATGATTACTCAAAAAGTAAATAAGCACTGGATTGGTATGGCATCAATAAATGCAGGTATCGACGATGAATTTCTTAGCTTAGCACGAAAAAGTGGTTGCATAATGTTACTTATTGGTTTTGAGGCAATTGAAGAAGATACCTTGACCTCAATTAACAAAAAGCTTAATGCTAAACTTATTCACGATTACGATAGAATAATAAAGAATATACATAAACACCGAATTGCTGTTTGCGGAGCATTTATGTTAGGTTTACCTACTGATAACGAAAGAGTAATTAAAAAAAGAACGGAATTTATTGTTAAGTCTAAAATAGATGTATATTTTGTAACTATGTTTACTCCATTTCCCGGTTCAAAATTGTTTGACGATTTGCAGCAAGAAAATAAAATTATTTATAATAATTATCCACAAGATTGGGATTACTACAATCAAAACATGCCTGTATATACTAATGACCATATTAATAACATGAGAGATTTATTTCTTAAATGCCAAAACGATATAAGGCAGCCAAAAATTTTACGAAAGAGATTCTTAATGACATTATTTGAAACACGCAGCTTATCGTGTGCATTATATTCTAATTATTATAACTTCAACCACTTTAGGGCTTTCGATAGAGTTAAGTCGTTAAGAATAATTAATAATTTGTTTGAACGATACCAGAAATGGATATATAAAAAGTCTAAAGTATGACAGTTTATTTAAAGTCAATCGGATGTGTGCTGCGTGAACTCGATCTTGCCAGAGTTAAAAATTATTTTGTTTTAAATAATTGTGAAATTATTGATAATCCCGAAGATGCCGATTGCATTATATTCTCTACATGTGCTGTACATAAGCCTACTATCGATAACAGTATGAAAATGATAAATAATCTTAATAATTTTAATAAAAAATTCATTGTTATTGGTTGTTTACCTGCTATTATGCCACATCTTATTGATAAAAGCATAATTAATTGTGAAACTTTAAATCCTCATACACTTCACGAGATAGATAAGTTTTTCCCTGAATTTTCTGTACCTTTCAATAGTATTCCGGTTTCGAGTCGTACAATAGACAATAAAAAAAGTAAATATTTGATTAGCAAAAACGATTTGCCACAAAAAACAATTCTAAATTTATCTCTTGGGAACTCAATATTTAAAAAACTAGCTTTTTACAAATATTTTAAAGAAATAGCAAATAAAAAAAGTTCTTTTTTGGTAACTTCTCGCGGCTGTAATCATCATTGTACGTATTGTGGAATTAAAAAGGCTGTGGGTAGTTTAATAAGCTTGCCCCCTGAAAAGGTAATTGAAAATTATAAAAGATTAATTTCGGAAGGCAATAGTCATATTATTTTTTATTCTGACGATACTGCTTCGTATGGTGAAGATATTAATGTTTCATTTTCAGATTTACTTCAAGAATTAGATAAAGTAAGCCCCCACACTATAACATGGGAACTTGATTTTATTCATCCACAAAAATTGTTAGATCATTTTGATGTATTATATAAATTGGTTAAAAAACGGCGGATTGTATTACTTGAGTGCCCTACACAACATATGTCGCAACCTGTATTGAAAAGAATGAACAGAAATTATAATATTAACGATGTAATCGAAAAACTCAATATTATTAAAAAAGCAAGTCCCAGATTGTTTCTTATTTCGCATCATATTGTTGGGTTTCCCGGAGAAACCGAAGAGGATGTTGAAAATACAATAAAAAATATTAAGAAAAGTAATTTTGATTTTTTTGAATTGCTTGCTTTTTTCGAGAACGAAACCTGTCCTGCTCGAAAAATGAAAAATAAAGTTAAGCCCAAGGATATGGTAAACAGAATGATAAAAATAAATCATGTTTTGGATAAACAAAAAATATTGCACAGTATTAATGCAGAACTTGATTTCCCCAAAGGGATTATAAAAACCAGATTTGTTACTAATGATGCAATAAAAGAAAAATTGTAATTAGTGATGCTTTCTCAACAATTGATAAAATCTGTTTACAATTCTAAAAATCATTACTTTAAACTGTAGAAATTTAATTCCGGATTTTGCCTCGCTAAATTTTTCGTAAGCCAAGCTATACAATTCATTATCGTACTTGTTAAGCTCATTAATTTTCTGAATAATACTATTATCGTGTTCTTCAAGCTTAGGGCGATTTTTGTTTACTTTGTGTTTAGTGTAAAGTGGCAGTTTTTTCCACCCAAGAATCTCTTTTAAAATAATTAAAGATTCATCGTAATGCTCAATAATTCCGCAGAAAATAATATGCTCGTTAAGATTATTCTTTGCCTGAGCCAACATTCTTTCGGGTTCAGATAAAAACGATGCTCTGTTGGGTGCTTCACATAAAAAATAAGTTTGCATATTATGGGTGTACAAACATAAGTCAGATTTAATATATTTTTCCAGATTTTCTTTCAGAGCTACACGTTGTTTTACATCAGGGTATTCGTCTAATATCCGTATGTAGTAGTACAATGATAAATACTGATCTATTGGGTTTCTGAAAAAAGCAATGTATTGTGGAGCTTTATCCAAATATTTATGTAAGCCGAATCGGAAATGTCCGAAAACAAGTTCTGCATCCTGTTTTAGATTTATTTCATCTTCAATTTTTTGATTAAACAATTCGTTTTTGAATTCATAGTCAACATCTTCGTTATTAAGATTGATGATTCTTTTTTCACCATAAATCCGCTTTAGTGAAGTAAAGATAGTGGAACCACCTGTTTTTGGTATGTGCAGAAAATGTATCACTAATCAATTAGGTTTTGTCTTACACAAAACTAAACAAAAATGTTAAATTTCTGCTTAGTTGTTTATTGAGTTTATTAGGGCTTGGCTTTGTTTCATAACATGATTATTAAAATCTGCTATAAATTCAATTCAAAGATAATACTGGTTAATCATTTAATTGTATTAGTGATTAGTATTAATTAATTAACTTTGTAAATAAGAATCAAAAGAATGTCAAAGCTATATAATATACAAGAAGCCTTAGGTAAGTTTAAACCCGGTCAATCAGAAAGTCTTGCCGACAAGTATTTTGATAAAGACGATTACATGATGACCTGGCAGATAAACAGTATCTGTAACTTTAATTGCCCCTATTGTGGTCATTACATCAAAGACGATCCGAATGTTTATAAATATTCTCCTGCACACATCGAAGATTGTTTCAATAAAACAGAAAAAACATGGCATATTATTATTACCGGTGGAGAACCCTTTTTGCATAAACATATTATCGAAATTTGTGAGAGACTTACTAAAAAGCACTTTATATCGATAAACACAAATCTTTCGCTACCACTGGTTAAGGAGTTTGCCGATAAGATAGACCCGAAAAAAGTACTTACTGTAAATGCCAGTATCCATTATTCTGTGCGTAAAGAACGCAATATTGTTGACGAATACTTTGAGCATTTTCTTTATTTGCAAAAGAAAGGTTTTACTATTGTGGGGTCTTATGTTGTGTATCCCAATACTATACCGGAGTTTATTGAGGATATCGAGTTTTTTAAATCAAAAGGGATGAAACTTGTTTCTTCAAAAGTGTTTGAGGGTGAATATAATGGCAAAATTTATCCCGATGCATATACCGACGACGAAATGAAAATTATAGAAAAGTATATGAGTTCTGCCATAGAAATGCCACAATATTTAAAATACAGAAATTTTAAAGGACAGATGTGTAGTACTGGTCGCAGGATGCTTTCGCTTAAGCCAAACGGAGATTTAGAAAGATGTCTTTCTGATTTTACACCACTCGGTAATTTTTTTGCAGGAACATATAAAATACCTAAACGAGACAAAGTTTGTAAAACAGAAATATGTACATGCCCTTATCAGGGCTTGCTGTTTACTTACAATAAGAAAAAAAATTGGAGTAGGTGGTTTGGTAAATAAATAATTATGGACGGAGACCTTTTAAATAAATATAATCTTAAAAATTTTACTTATAGGATGAATTGGGAAATTACACGTAAATGTAATTTCTCTTGTTCTTATTGTGTAAATAAACAGGGCTTTAATGAATTTGAAACACCTGTTTTTTCTCCCGAAGAAATTGCCGGATTCTTTAAAAATACATCAAAAGAATGGCTGATATTAATTACAGGAGGAGAACCATTTACTTACCCGAATTTTGCTGAGGTTTGCCAAAAACTTGCCGAAAATCATTATTTGCAGATTACAAGTAATCTCAGTTTGCCTGAGGTTTATGATTTTGCCGATATTGTAAATCCTCAAAAAGTATTTATGCTTAGTGCTTCGTTTCATAGTTTAGAACGCAAGGAAAAGGCAGCAAGAGAAGAGTTCTTTAATAAATGTAATTATCTTAAAAATAAAGGGTTTAATGTAGTTGTAAATTACATTACTCACCCCGATAGTATGGATAAAATGGAGGAAGAAATTGCTTGTATCAATAATAAAGGTTTTGAAACCTTTGCTATCATTCTTCGTGGTATGGTAGGTGAGAAATCGTATCCCGAAGCGTTTTCTAAAAATGATATGAAAATAATAAAACCTCATGTTATTGATTTTGATATAGAAACAAAAGCTGCATTTGGTAAGCTTAATTATTACGGACATAAATGCGAAGCAGGTAGTAAATATTTTTTTGTAAAACCTAACGGAGATGTTTCGCGTTGTGCTACTTTGCAAAAAAAAATAGGAAACTTGTTTGATGGCACTATTGTTTCAGACAAACAAGAACTGCCATGTATTGCCAATAACTGTAATGATGTTTATTGCGGGCTAGCATCTGTACTCCCACAAAAGGCAAATCGATTTCGAATAAATAAAGAAAAGAAAAAGTATAATAATTTGTAATAGTAATTATTGTGAAAAAAACTCAAAAAGTAAAAGACTATTATAATAAATGGACAAAGAAATATCTCAATTCAGGCTATGGAAATATCATTCAAGCTCATCGCCCTGCTGATGTTGAAAAATTATTGGATTACATCGCCGAAAAGTCAGGGATAAAGAATGGGATAAAAATTCTTGATGCAGGATGTGGTGTATGTGGTCCTGCGATTTACTTTGCTCAAAAATTTGATGTTAATATTACGGCAATTACAATTTCAGAAAAACAGGTTGAGATATCGAAAAAGAATATTGAAGAAGCCGGACTTTACAATAAAATCGAAGTTAAGCTTGCCGACTTTCATAAGCTATCTGAATATTTCGAAAAAGAAAGTTTCGATTTAATTATAATGCTCGAATCATACGGACACAGTACTTGTCCCACGAAAGTATTCGAAGGTATTGAGTTTACATTAAAAAAAGAAGGACACGTGTATGTAAAAGATTATTTTAAAAAACAAATCACAGGTTCTTATAAACGTAGAAAAGCAATGAAAAGGGTAATAAATAACATGAATAAAATTTATGCTTATAACCTCCCATCACTCGAAAATACAATAAAAAGAATTAGAAAAACTGATCTTGAACTAGAATATATTACACGCAATCAATTACCACTACAAAATGAAGATTCTGTTCTTAGTTTCGAGAAAATTCACGGAATTGATTTATTCGAAGGCGGTTTCCATTATCAGATTTTAGAACCCTTAGAACTTTACTTTAAAAAGCTTTCTGATATAGATGCACCAATTAAGTAATATTCTTTTTATTTCAACCTGTCAATAGCTCCTTTAGATTTATAGTATATCCAAAGTACAGGTTTATAATAAAGCCACTTAAAAAAGTGAAATCTCGATAAGACATAAATAATTGGAATTATCGCAAATAGCTGATTTATCGTTAATGCAAAAAAGATTAAAAAACTCATAAAAATGTAGTAGTCGTAATAGCGGTTTAATGCTTCAAAAAAGAACTTAGTCTTATTAAACGGTAAAGTATTAAAAACAAGAATTTCAATTATTTCTAATGTTAATAAAATACCTAGTGATATTCCCATAACAAGATGGAAAGAAGGTGTAGAAAAAACTAGTATAAAATACATTACCACCTCTATAGCTGTTAATGTTTTTAGCACAAATATCGATTGATTGCGTTTTAGTTTGTACACAAAAGTTTTTTCGCCCGATTTAATATCGTTTTTCAAATCATAAATCTGATGATTAATAATGCTTCTGATACCGATAAAACTTAACCAAACAATAAATACTACCGATTTGTAAGTCGGGTTAATATTAATATTAAGGCTAATAATACATATCGATAAAACAATAATTGCCGGTAAAACGTAAGAATATGCAGCATCACATAAAATTCCCAAAAAAGTTTTTTTCAATCTGAGCCCGGGTATTGAATAAACAATAAAGAGAAAAATTTGAACAGCAGTGAAGCCGAGATAATACTCAATTTTTGGAAGTAGGAACCAAAACGGAATGCCGGCTGATAGAATTAGTATTACGAAAATTGCAATTTTAGTAGGTATTGACAATGAAGCAGATTTGTTCGGTTTCCCTGAAATATTATCGGGTTTAGCATCAAAAACATCGTTTATAAAGTATCCTAATGCCCCAACCGAAAGAATATAAATTATTACGGAAATATAAATTGTAAATTTGTCTGTAGGATTTTCGCCGACAATAATTAAAAAAGCAAATACAATAGAAGTATTAAATAGTATTTTAGAAAAAACCCATTCTTTTGTTCGGAACAGTTCAGTAATAAAATCGATTGTTTTGCTCTTTAACATCACTACATTGATTTGTACACTTTAATAAAAATCAAAATATTCTTATGAAATAACCTTAAAAGTATTAATTTTAAAATTAATAAAATTATTAAGATATTGTAATTTTGATTTAATATGTGTGGAATAAACGGAGTATGGCTTAAAGATAAAGTAATAGACAAACATAAGTTTGATATTATGCGCGATACTCTTATTCACAGAGGTCCGGATGGAGCTGGAACTATAATGGCTGAAAATGAACAATTAGCTTTTGGGCACCGTAGGCTTGCGTTTATGGATTTAAGTGATACGGGTGTGCAACCCATGAAATCTGCTGACTCACAAATTATTATTACTGTAAGCGGGGAAATTTACAATTATCCCGAATTGAAAAATATCTTAGAAAAAGCAGGGCATAAATTTATTTCAGGATCCGATTCAGAAGTTATTATACATGGATGGAAGGAATGGGGCGAAAAACTCCCCGAAAAACTAAATGGGATGTATGCTTTTGCATTATGGGACAATAAACAAAAACTTCTGTTTCTTGCCAGAGACCGATTTGGGATAAAACCGCTGTATTACTATTACAACGATAATGAATTTGCATTTGCATCGGAGCTTAAAGCTTTGGTAGAGTGGAATATTAATATCAAAGACATTGACTTTAGCAGTATGGCAGACTTTTTTACTTATAGATATGTTCCGTCTCCTAAAACTATTTATAAGAATGTGTATAAATTGCCACCTGCACATTGTGCAATAATTAAAAATGTTAATACTATATCGTTACAGGAGTATTACAAGTTGTCAGATAATATTAAACTTGATAAAAATCTTGATATTTACCGGTATGTAGATGATTTGTTAAATAATTCAGTAAAAAAACATATGCAAAGTGAGGTTCCTGTGGGTGCATTCCTTAGTGGTGGATACGATAGCAGTGCTTTAGTTTCGTATTTGTTTCGGAATAATATATCTGTTAACACTTTCAGTATCGGATTCAAAGATTGGAAACAGTCTGAACATCAATATGCTAAAATTGTAGCCGAAAAGTTCAATATGCCATTTAGTTGCAAAATTTTGGACGGAGAATCTTACGGACTTCTTGAAAAATTGGTCTATCACTACGACGAGCCTATTGCTGATATTAGCATAATTCCTACTTATGAAGTTAGTAAACTTGCTGCCGAAAAGAATAAAGCAGTTATCTCAGGCGAAGGTGCCGACGAGCTATTTGCCGGATATACTTGGCATTACGAAAATATGAATTTGCAAAAACAACAGGGAATTTTAAACATTTTTTATGCTAAAAACAACAGAGCTTTCTCTTTAGAAGCATATAGCAGGGCAATGGCTATGGGGCATCTTAGATTACCTGAACTAAAAGAACTGTTTAAGCCTGATTTACATAAATATTTACCCGATGATTCTGATTGGTTTTACCGAAAACATTTTAAAAAAGAGTTTAGTGGACTAAATAGTTTCAGATATTTAGATATTAAGTGTTTTATGGGCGAATTGGTATTAACCAAAATAGATAGGGCAAGTATGGCAAACAGTCTGGAAGTTAGAGTGCCCTTTCTTGAAAATAGCCTTTCAGAAAATTTGTTTTCTCTTAATGAAAAAGTTCTATATAGAAATGGTCATCAGAAATATTTGCTAAAGAAAATCATTGAACCGTATATGCCCGAAGAGATTTTAAATCGAAAAAAACAAGGATTTGTAGGTCCCGATTCGTATTATTTCAATAAGAATTGGTATGCTGGTATTATTGAAACTAGTGTTTTGATTTCTGATGAAATATTGCAAGAAAATGTGTTAGATTCATGGCTCAAAACAGAAGAATATTGGAAATTGTGGAAGTTCGCAATTATGGAATACTGGTACCGTAGATGGATGAAAAACTAATATTGTGAAAAAAAGAAAAAAAATATTGCCGTCAATATCAGCACAAACTAAAGCAGATTATCTTAAAACGATAAATTCAAAGAGTAAGTTTATTTGTACTGCACCCTTTACCGGACTGTATTTTACTCCCGATGGTTCTGTAAAGCCCTGCTGTACTTTACTCAATAATTTTAAATTCGGCACTTATCCTTCTGATAGTATTAAGGAGATATTAAAATCAGAAAACAGAAAAACTTTACAAAAATATATTAAAAAAGATAGTCTTGAATTTGGTTGTCAAAATTGTTTAAAAAATATTGAAATAGGTAATTACAAAGGCAGTATATCGTCCATTTATCAAAAATACAAGCATGGCAGATATCCAAAAGTTATTGATTTTGAGCTTTCGGATTTTTGCAATTTGGATTGTGAAATGTGTTATTTGCACTCTAATAAACAGTTACAAGAGAATATTTATGATAATACTTTCATTGATGAAATTAAACCATATTTATTTCGGGCAGAAGCTACAAGGTTTTATGGAGGTGAGCCATTCTTAATAAAGATTTATCGCGATATATGGGATATTATTATTGCAGAAAATCCTAAATGTAATGTTCATATTCAAACCAATGCTACAATATTTGATGAGTATGTAAAAAGTTTATTGCATAAAGCAGACGTATTTATAGGTGTAAGTCTTGATGCCATGAATCCTGAATTGTATGAAGAGATTAGACGAGGAGCTAAATTCGAGAATGTCAAAAAGAATATTTTGAGCTTCAACGAGATAATGAAATCTCAGGGCAAATCGCTTTTAATTTCGTTTTGCCCTATGCCTAAAAATTGGCAGGAGCTAATTCCTGTAGTATTATTTGCTGAATCAATAGAAGCAAAAGTCTTTTTTAATACAGTTATTTTTCCTTCTCGATTTAGCTTAAATCATCTTAGTTCATCTGAACTTGTACAAATAAAAGATAAAATTCAATCAGATTTTGAGTTGTATAGTCAGAAGATTATTTTAAACAAAGAAGAGATTGTTAATTTTCTCACAGGACTAAATAAACTAATCTATAAACAGATAAATATTGAGAAAGAATACACTTGGGTAAGTACCGAGGAATTTATTGATTATCTCCTAAAAATTGTAGAAGATCAATTCTTATGCACACAAGTTAAAGATACTTTAAATGAAGCAGGAGTTTTATCTAATATAAGCCCCTACATGATTTACGATATTTTTAAAAATTCAAAAGAAAGCACTATATCCTATATTACTAAGACATTATTGCATAAAGATTTATTATATATCAGAAATTTATTTATGTTTAGATAATAATTATGCAAAAACTAATTTCAAGCTATAAAGAATTGAAAGCTGCAGCTATTATATTTAGTTTAATTTTGCTACTGTTTGTTAATTATTCATGTTCCGGAGATAACGTAATTTATAACAAATCAAATCGGGGTTATAGAAATACAGACATTGCCGAACTTGCAGATACTGGCAATATTATTTGTGTGTCCTTTAAAAATGAATCAGAAAAATCAGTAAATATTAGTTTTAGTTTAAATGGTATGTTTTGGTTCTCTCGTGAGGAAATGATTAACTATATAAGAGAATATGAAACTGATAGTTTGCCTGATACTAATATACTAATCTCGAAGGCATATAATTTTGTTATAAATAACACTACTCATTACGAAGAATATACTATGCCTAGAAGATTTGAATATTCGCCCTCTATACTACTTAATTCTTTAGGCTTAGGGATGTGTGCTAACCGAGGCGCAGTTTTATCTCATATATTAAAAGAAATGGGTTTCGAAAGCAGATGTGTTCAACTTGGCGGGCATTTAGTTACAGAAGTTTACGATAATGGTAAATGGAAAATGCTGGATGCTGATTATGATACATACTTTTTGAAGAATGATATAATTGCTTCTGTTCGAGAAATAAAATCTAATTTTTTAGATTGCAATATTATAAAGGGATATAGTATTAATGATTTATTTTTTTATCTCTTTCCAAGTTATTATTTGGAGTATTTTACTTCAGAAGAAAATAATGAAGTTCAGGATTGGTATATGCAGGATGTATATTGGCAAGATGATTATTTTACTTTGCCGGCGGGTTCTGAACTAAGATTCCCTGTTGATAATCCTAATAGAAACAATCACGAGTTTTATTCTTACGGCAAGCTTACTATTCTTAGTTATCATAGTAAATTTTTTAATATCCCATTTGTGGTGCATAGTGTATCAGGAAATGGTAGCCTATTAAATCCTTTTCAAGGATACGTAACCGAAAAATCTAATTGCAGTTTCTATACGCCGGGTTCTTATATGATTGATGCCGACAGTTTAGAAGTGTATTTCTATATTAATCCGCATCTAATAAATCGTGAAAACTATGATGATAAAACCGAATTAATTTACACTACCTCCGACAGTCTTGAGCTTAAAACTATTATTAGTACAGGATTTGTTAATAATTTGCCCAAGCCTGTTTTTAAAAACTATCAGGAGCTAATTAAAGCGAGTAGGAATAAATACAATAATATTTTAAAAGAATTACCGGAGTTTCATAATAAAGAGATTGAAATCCTTACTAATGAAGACTTACTATTTATATTTTCGGAATTTTATAAAGATATTAATAACAACTCAGCTTTGCCCGATAGCATAGTTAATAAATTTGAAAATGTTAATCGGTGTTTGCCAGAAAATCAAATTGACAGTGTCGTTTTTAAAAGGGTTTTGAGTAATCCATATTTTAGAAATACCTTTTTTATTATGCTAATTGAATTTCCTGCGGAGCTAATTTATGATGTCCTTAAATACAATTCGATATATTTTAGTTAAATTTACCTTTTATAGTTATTATTAGTTAAAAAGATATAGTGAACTATTTCGTTTTTGCAGTATGTGGAGGAGCTGAATATATTGAACAGCTTAACTTTTCGTTGAAATTTTTAAAGTATTTCTCCGATTTCCCGATAATAGTTGCTACCGACAGTTCAAGAAATGAGATTCCAATTGAACATGATAATATTATAGATATTGAAACTCCCGAAGAATTAAGTAATCATAGAGCACACCTTTTTATAGAAACTAATTTGCCAAACTTGCTCAAGCTCGAAGATAAAGATCTATGTTGCTATCTTGACTCTGATGTTATTGCGGTAAGCAAGAATATTAATGAAGTGTTTTCTCATTTCCAAAGTCCAGTAACATTTGCTAGAGACCACTGCAAAATAGACGTGTTTAGCTCTAAAATAATGAATTGTGGGTGTATGGATGAGTTTAACAAAAGGCGTGATTTGTTTTTTGAAATTGTTGATATGTTGCCACATGTAAAAACAAGTAGCAAAGAAGTATTGGCAGAGGCTGACAGATTGAAAAACTTATTTAGTGATTTTAGAAATAAACCCATTAGAAACTTGCCCAATGTTTTAAAGTATTTAAACCTTAGATATTTCTCAAAAAATGAAATATTTAATTTTTGTGATTTTAAATTCAATCGAAAAGACCATTGTTGGTACGAAAAGCATGGAAATATTATTAATTTCGATTTTCGATTTTATAATAATAAAATATACAAAGCCCATGGTGTTAAGTTTAAGCAAGGTAAGTGGATAGATAAGAACAATAGGATAATACAACCCGAATTGCATCATTGCAAGCACTTAAGAGTTTACCTCAATAAAACATATAAAATCAATATTCCACAGAATTTTAGGCATTGGAATGGTGGAGTATTCCTTTTTAGTAAACACTCAAAAAATTTTATGGATTATTGGCATAAAATTACCATAGAAGAGTCTTTTAAAGAGAATATTAAATACTACGACGATCAGGCTACTCTTGTAGTTAGTGCTTTTAAGTTTGATGCACTTAAAAATAAAAGTTTACCAATTAAGTACAATTTTATTGCCGATTACAATAGCAAAAACACTAAATGGAGTGCTGAGTTGGGATATACTTATAACAATTTTGAATCTATCTTCGAGCCTGCATTTATTCATGTGTATCATCACTGGGGCGATCAGGAATGGGATATCTGGCAATCGGTAATACAATTGGGTAAGAAAATTTGTGTATTAAAATAAACAAATATTATCTTTGATAGATGAACTGTTTCGTTTTTGTAGTTTGTGGTAGCCGGGAGCACGTATCTACGCTTAATTTTAGTTTAAAATTCTTGCGTAGGTATAGTAAATATCCAATTGTAGTTGTTACCGACAGTTCCAGAAATGAAATCCCGATTGTCCACGAAAATATAGTAGAAGTTTCTACTCCTAAGGAATATTCACATCATGAGGCAAGTATTTTTCTTAAAACAGGACTTTATAGGTTTTTGCCGGAAATTAAAACAAATAAGTACTGTTATTTAGATTCTGATATTGTTGCCGTTTCTGAGGAATGTAACAAAATCTTTAACTATAATCCGGAACCTGTCTTGTTTGTTAAAGATCATTGTAAGTTTTCGTATTTTAGTCCTGATGCAATGAATTGTAATTGTAAAGAGAATCAATTATTGAAGAATGCTAATTTTTACGAAAAAATTAACTCTGTTTTCCCAAAACCGATAAATTTTGATAGCCAAAGTAAGATAGAGGAGAAAGAGGAACTTGATAATATTTTTAAAGAGCTTAAAAGTTTTGAATTAAAGAATATCATTCCATCTTTCAGGTATCTTGTCTCAAGATATATATTAAAAAAAGATAGAATAAAAATTGGACAATACGAATTTGTAAACTCTGAAAAATGCTGGTACAACAATGCCGGAGACATAGTAGATTTCGATTTTCCTTATTATGAAAAGAGACTTAAAAGAAATTTGGGGATTTATTATAAAGCAAATAATTGGTATGATACTGAAGGAAATATTCTAACTCCTAAGATGCCTTTTTGTAGTCATTTGTCTGAACATATTTCTAAGAATTATTGTATTTTAATTCCTGATAATTGGCAACATTGGAACGGAGGTGTTTTTATCTTTAATCATAAATCGATAGATTTTTTAGAATATTGGCACAAAATTACTCTCGAAGAATTTAACGATCCTGAAACCAAAACACGAGACCAGGGTACTTTGGCTGTTTCTGCATGGAAATTTGGATTACAAGATATGAAAACAATGCCTCTTAAGTTTAATTTTATTACTGAATATGCCAATCCCGAAATAAAATGGGACAGTACAAAAGGTTATACTTATAATAATTACAGAAACACCTTCGAACCTGTATTTTTACATATATATCACCATTGGGGAGATGAAGATTGGAGTATTTGGCAATCTGTAATTGATTTGGGTAAAAAAGAGGGAATAATTTAACATAATAGTTTATTTAAACGGTGATTTCGACTTTGGCATCGGTGATTTCGACATCTCGACAAGCTTAGTTCGACAGGCTCACTACACCGCGATACGCCGCTTCGCTCAATCACCTCAAGTACAGATAATTTATATTACTAACGTAAGGTGGCTGAGCGGAGGCGAAGCCACCATCTCTTCGCACAACTGCCTATGTTTCAGATAAATACTATTCCTGATGGCATTAACCCGCATTATTCATCGCATTATTCTTGGCTGGCTCGTAACAAGTTGTTAGTCAGTGGATTGGCACGGTGCTTATGGTTTTATTATTAGCCAAATTTTGAGAAAGCTTACAATTATCTTTGTGCATCTGCTTCGTTGCAAAACTCTTGAAATATAAGGATATATCT
>Ga0334899_1000406_pt1 | contig 55468 bp, 52 predicted proteins | sample GraSluR3_MG_FD_207219 | JGI IMG/M metagenome (GOLD analysis project Ga0334899, IMG submission 207219) | Sludge microbial communities from methane-producing bioreactor in Wageningen University, Netherlands - Granular Sludge_8_08-R3 | ecosystem: Engineered > Bioreactor > Anaerobic > Unclassified ...
ATTAAGGCAGAAATAGCACAAATTAATCGATATTGAGGGGAAAAACCAGGTTAATAGAACGTTCAAATTGAAAGCATTGAGGTAGAGCCCTTCAATGAACGCTCATCGCGAGATAATCGAAATCCTCTACATTAATTGGTGCAGCTTATGCGCTTTCGATAAACCCGTCGGATCTTAACGATCAACAATGGGTTGATCTCGTCGAGTTTGTACGACGCCCTCAGCAAATCGCTCGGACGTTTGGCATCGATTATCCACAAAGTAGAGGCAAGTGGAGAGGCACCAAGGGATACAAAGCACAGTTTCTTGCTGCGAGGGATCTTGTAAGGAGAATTGTCTCTTGAATTGCATGATGCCGCGGAATCTTGAGAGTGCTGATCCCCGAGATAGAGCATTTCCTCCGAGTTGGCGGGACGCTGCGATCAGTGTGCTGTATGATCAATCAAAGGGCGGGGTTGTTTGTCCTCACTGTGGAGCCCTGTTCGGTGGACCCGAGTTGAAAATGCTAGAGTCCGATCACATAATTCCTTGGAGCTTAGGGGGAACCACAACTTGGGATAATCTTCAGCTTCTATGCCGTAGCTGCAACCGCACCAAGTACAACCATATGAGGAATGAAAACAACGAGTGACAGACTCATTGAAGTCTTGGTTCCGGTGCTGGATAGTTGAACCTGGCCGTGAGCGGGGAAGCGGTCGGAGCTGTCCGGCAGCCAAGGCCAGCCCGCGTGCGGTCTCCGCCGCCGGTAGTATAATCATTAGTTTATTTTAATAATTCGATAATGTGAATGGCCGCTCGTTTCGTCTGCAAGATGGAGGATGAAATCGATTCCCCCACCGATTTGTGGCGGCTCTCTCTTCGCCTCACGGAAACGCGCGCGGCAGTTCGAGAACCGCGACCGCCGCCGCTCGGTACACCCACCCATCTTCGCCCGGCAGATCCGGGAGAGGTGGACCGGGCAGGAAGACCCCGCGGGCCTCTCCGACGGGAGGCGGGGATATGGTCCGGGCGGTTGTGGGGGTTCGGGATCTGATGCTGAAAATGAGGCCGGGGGGGATGAACCGGCGCCGTGAGGGCGGGCGGTTCGATCCCCGGAGGCCTCCGGTCGGCGTGTCGCCATCCGGCCGTCGGGTCGATCGGGCCCTCCCGCTGCCCCCGCGCTCCCCTCTTCTGGCCTATCTTGAGTGCGCCGCCCGGGAGGGCTCCTGGGATGAATAGGGTCGAGGGGGCAGCTGGGTGATCTCATCGTCCGAGTTACGGCCACCAGGGCGGTCTCCGCCGCAAGTAGTATAATTTAGATATCATTTTAAACTTCGGCGGGCCGGGAAAAGGATATAAATCGGCGCGGAGCCAAAGGAGACCTTCAGCTATGTTCTCCGAGTATATCCAGGCGGCCCTCGCCCGAGCAGAGTACGAGCCGATCGAGGGGGGCGAGTACTGCGCCACGGTTCCGGGCCTCCGGGGCGTCATCGCCACCGGGAAGACGATCGAGGAGTGCCGCAAAGATCTCATCGAGGTCCTCGAAGGCTGGATCGCCCTGAGGCTCAGCCTCGGGATGGCCATCCCGCCGATCGGCGGCAAGACCATCGAGGTCTCAACGGAGCCCGAGGCCGTTGTCTAAACTCGTTCCAGTCTCTCATCGAGAGCTGATCCGGCGCCTGCGGAAGCTGGGGTTCGAGGGGCCGTATCACGGAACGAAGCATCCTTTCATGGTCAGGGGAGACCTTCTCGTCACCATACCAAACCCTCACGGCGGGGTGATCGGCGTGAAGCTCCTGACGATAATCCTCCGGGAGGCCGGGATCGAAAGAGACGAATGGCTCTCGGTTTAGGTGAAGACAGATCAACATCGATAAGACATACTTTCAGCGCCAGATCGAAACGATCGGCAGATCGACGGCCACGTCGTCGAGCTTTTCGGATTGACCGAAGAGGAGATCGCCATCGTGGAGGTGGTCGCTAGTAGAATCTGCCACCAGCAGCCAAGGCCTGCCCGCGGGAGGTCACTGCCGCCTGGGGTATATATGTGAATTGCCGCCATTGATTCCGTCCACAAGACGGCGGCTGAAATCGACCTACCCACCGATTTGTGGCAGCCTGCCGACAGCCTGACAGGAGAGGCGCGCGGAGGCTGACGAGAACCGCGACCGCCGCCGCTCGGTCCTCCCTTTCGTCTTCGCCCGACAGGTCCGGGGGGATGGACCGGGCGGGAAGATCCGGCGGGCCTCTCCGACGGGAAGCGGGGATATGGTCCGGGATTTTGCGGAGTTCGGGATCTGAAGCTGCGGGGCGGGAAGGGATGAACTGGCGCGTGATGGCGGGCGGTCCGATCCCCGTCGGCCTCCGTCGGCGGGTCGCCATACGACCGTAGGGGCGATCGAGCTCTCCCGCTTCCCCCGAGCTCTCCTCATCTGGCCTATCTCGAGGGCGCCACCCGGCGCTTCCACGCCGGGCGGGAGGGCTGCCGGGATGAATGAGGGTCGAGGGGGCAGCTGGGTGATCTCACTGTCCGGCAGTTACGGCCACCGGTGCGGTCTTCGCCGCCCGGAATATATTTTAGGCAGTATTTTAACTACACAATATCTCAATCATCTTCTCGACTACGTCGCCAACCTTTTCAGTTCTCAGACGTCCGGCGCGGTAGAGGATAATAGGGCAGGACGCCCCTTGGTCTGGGCGAGATCGGAGAACGGAAAGGGCACAACGACGACTTCTCCCTTCACAAACCTTCCAAGCTTCATCCTCCTCGGGGGCTAGCCACTCCTCGCCGAGAACTGGCTCGCCCAATATGGCTTCCTCGACGCCCCTCTTTGAGGATTTGTCCTTCAAAAACGTACGAGATCTAGGACCTCCTTGAGATAAGGCTCGGGAAATACCTCGATCTCTCGGATGATCAGTTCCTTCGTCTTCATGTCAGCGAACTTATAATTCTCCTTCATCAAAAGAATTTCTCCGATCCCCGCCGTCTGGTTGTCGGATTGATCGGCCCCCCCTGGGGGCCAGGGGTGATCGGCGCCGAACGGCCAGGCGCGGTAGTTGGCCTGCATTTCTTGAAGCTATCATCGTCTACATTGACGAGATCATACCTTATCTCTTCTTGGACCTGACTGATATCTTCGCACCCGAGCCCGGATATGCAGCAAAACCATGATCGGCAAATACCGCCTTGCCCTCTTCCGACGCGACGAAGTTCATGTGACGAAAAAGTAAACACAAACGCTTAACTAATGGTCAGATGACGATAAGAGGAGGACGATAAGAGGAGGACGCGATCCGGACAACGGGAGGCTATCGCGAAGGGGATATCAAGGATGATGCGGCTGGATTGCCAGACGCTATCGTCCTGACATCGTCGTTGAGAAGACCCTGAAGATCAGTCATAAAAAGAGGATGGACCTGAGGATGGGCCGGTCCAGAGCCCTGACCGAAAAATGGTTTTCCGATTATTCTTCTTCAATCGGCGTCAGCACCGTAGTCTCTGCAAAGTATGAGGAGAACTCATAGTTGTCGGGGTCCTCCGAGTCCGCAGCATACTCATAGCCTATGCCGTTCAGGACGATCTCGCCGGTCTCCAGGATATTCCCGTCCATGAACCCCTCGACGAGCCAATCATCGCCATCATATGTCACATTCCCGTAGTACACCAGGCAGAGTTCATCCATGGCAGTGGAGCCCATTATCTGGTAAGTCTCACCGTCAGAGCCCTCGATTTTGCCCAGCAGGAGGGAGCCTCTCTGCTCGATGGTCCAGATGTAGGTCTCAGTCTCTTGGTAGGGGTACGGGGTGGTGTCATTCTCATCGATTCCGATGTAGACGCTTTCGGTTACATCGGCATACATTCCCGAGATGTCCTTCACATCCACCTTAGAGGCGATCAGATCGGCGTCTATGTCAGCCCATAGATCTTCTTCGACCTCTGTGGCGTTCTCCATGTCGTTTCCTGCGGCGGAAAGAGCCATCAGCAGAAGGAGGGCGAATGCCCCTCCAAGGGTCACAGTTCTTCTCATCTTACAACCTCCCTAATTTTGCAACAATTGGACCAGTTGATCCCAATATCGTAAATACTTTTTGATCTATAAGAATACTTTTTTCAGATTGAATTATCCAGAGATTACAGCATTGTCATTCATCGGCAATTTCATCTCAGAAATTAAGGCCTGACTGAAGAAGAAACTTTCTCCGCCATCTTCGCTGAGGTCGCCGAGAACGAGAAGGAGCACGCATAAAGGCCCTTTAGGTTCCTTGAAGGCAGCGAGATCGTCGCCGGGCCCAATTTTCGCAACCTAGCCCCCGACTTCCAGATCCAGCAGGCGAGCCGATCCGTTTATCAATCCCAAGAGACAATATCCCATCGGAGTGTGAGAAATTGAAGAGCTTGAAAGGAACCGAGACCGAGAAGAACATCCTCACCGCTTTTGCGGGAGAATCCCAGGCGAGAAACCGTTACAACTTCTTCGCCTCTCAGGCGAAGAAGGAGGGGTACGAGCAGATCTCCGCCATCTTCGCCGACACCGCCGAGAACGAGAAGGAGCACGCAAAAAGGCTCTTTAAGTTCCTGGAAGGAGGCGAGGTCGAGATCACTGGAGCATTTCCTGCCGGGGTCATCGGGAAGACCGTCGATAACCTCCGGGCGGCGGCCGCCGGCGAGAGGCACGAACACTCCTCGATGTACCCCGAGTTCGCGGCCAAGGCCGACCTTGAGGGCTTCCCCGAGGTTGCCGAGACGATGAGGAATATCGCCGCAGCCGAGGTGGGCCACGAGAAGAGGTTCCTCGCCCTTGCAAAGAACATCGACGATGGGACGGTTTTCAAGCGGCCTGGAACGGTCAGATGGAGGTGCAGGAACTGCGGCTACATCCACGAAGGGCCTGAGGCCCCCGAGGAGTGCCCCGCCTGCGCCCACGAGAGGGCTTACTTCGAGCTCCTCGCCGAGAACTACTAGATCTGGATCATCGAGACGACGACGGATCCGGGGCAGAGTGAACGAGGTCTCGGACGTCCTTTCTCCCCTCTTTTCTTCGCAAAAGTTTTCAGGTTTCCAGATCATCAGCCCCTCAGATCCTCATCCTCTCCCTCTTCTCGAAGAGCTCGCGGGCGATCTCCTCAAGCCCCAACTCCGCCTCCATCGCCCGGATCTCCTCGGCCCGGGCCTGGGTCATAGGCTTCTTGGGGGCGGCGGCGCATGAGCCTGCGTCCGCTGTCGCGCGATAGGTCCCGATCTTCCGGGCGAGGTCTGTGATCTCCGACTTGTCCATGGCGATGAGGGGATGGTATATCGGAAGGTCGATCCCCGACTGCTCGGCCATGATGTTCGCTGGGGTCTGGGAGGCGACCTGGCCGAGGGAGTAGCCGGTGACGACGCCGAAAGCCTTCTCCTCCTCCATCACCCGTCGGGCTATCCTGTACATCAGCCGCCGGCATAGAGGGCAGGTGGCCCTGGGCTGGGCCGAGGCGATCCTCGCGAGGCCCTCGCCGATCGGAACCAAAACGAAGTTGATCTTCCTGCCCGAGGTCCACCGCCTCAAAACCTCCGCCGACCTCTTCGATTGGGGGAGGGCGTCGACGTAAGGGCGCGGGTCGAAGTAGAGGAGGGAGACGGGACAGCCCCTCCGCATCATCATCCAGGCGGCGACGGGCGAGTCGATCCCCCCGGAGATGAGGGCGAGCATCCTCGGCTGGGTGCCGAGGGGAAGGCCGCCGACCCCCCAGACTACGTCGGTGAAGACAAGAACCTTCTTCTTCCTCGCCTCGACGAAGATCTCCAGCTCCGGGTTCGTCAGGTCGACCTTCGCCCCGGTCCTCTCCTGGACGGCTCTGCCCACCTCGACGGCGACCTCGGTGCTCGAGATCTCGCCTCCGCCCCGCCGGGATCTGATGGCGAATGATTTTGGAGAACGGTCGGCTGCGATATCTGAGGCGACCTTTTCGATCGCCCCCAGGTCTGGCTCTACAGTCCAGACCGGACTTGTCGAGACGACACCAAAAACGTCGGCGATGATCCCAGGGGCTCTGGTATCAGAAGTATAAGCGAAGATCCTGCCCCTCTCCAGGGACAATGATGAATCTATCCCCGCCCCCTTCAGGTTGAAAGCGATGTTGGAGGCGAGGGTCCTCTCCCAGCTCTTCCTGGTCCAGGGGTCCTTGAGGGCGATCTCACCGTACCTGACCAGGACCGAGTCGAAAGAGAGCATTTTGGCCTTCTCTTGGCCTCTATTTTTAGGTCCTGGCCGCTATGGCCTTTGCAGACCGCGCTATCTTCCTTCTCCTGGCGCCGGATGAGGTGTACTTCTGGAGCGGGCCGGGGTTCTTGTGAGAGGCCTCGGAGTTGGGCACCTGTCTGATCTGTCCTTTTCTTCCCTTAATCCTGGTCCATTCAACGCTTCCTGTCTTTCCCATAAGCCGTAACTACCCGGATCGATCTTAAATAGGTTTCGAGGGACGGCGCGAATGGGGTATGGGTTCGGTTTCTGATGGGGACCAGGACCGGACCAGGACTGGACGAAGAGGGACTGGAACCAGACTTGCAAGATAACACTTTTAACGGGACACGCCATCAAGCAAGCGTGAACCACGAGATAGGCCTTCCGAGGATCCAGGTGAGCAAGTCTTCAGCCCTCGTTCTCTTTGGGCTTGGGATCTATCTCGCCTATCTCCGACATCTGGGGCTCGGTGAGGTCGCCGAAAGCCTGGACGGCGTGAACCCAGTGCTCTTCTTCGCAGCCTTAGCCCTCTCCCTCTTGATGGTGGCCTTCAACGCCCTCTCCTGGAAGAGGGTGGCCGAAGAGCTGGATCGCGGGGCGTCTTCAAGAGACTTCTTTCTGATCTACCTCTCCAGCATCTTCCTGAACAACCTAATCCCCTCGGGGAGCTTCTCAGGTGAGACGGCCAGGGTCTACTTTTTGAGCAAGGCGGGGGGCGGCTCAGCACCGCGATTCGATGCGAGCTTCGCCTCCGTCGCCGCCAGCAGGATCATCACCGCCGTTCCCTTCGTCCTCGGCATGATCCTGGGTCTCGCCTACCTGACCTCCTTGCGCCAGGTTCCGAGCTGGGCTTTAACCACCTGTTTTGCCATGATGATCTTCACCGTCTCCGCAGGCTTCGTCTTCGTCGGGATTTGCTTTGAAGAGCGGTGGCTCCAGAGGATGGTGGGCGTCGGCATCGGCCCCCTGGAGAGGATATTTCATCGGGAGCTGGACCGGGAGATCTGCTCGGGAACCGTGTCCGGATTCATGAGAAGCATGCTCCTTCTGAGGCGCAAAAACAGAGCCCTCATCGAAAGCCTCGCCTGGGCCTTCGCCGGCTGGCTCTGCCTTGAGGCGGTGGCCTTCGCCGCCTTCCGGTCTCTTGGGGTCAACATCTCCCTCCTCGCCATCTTCGCCGTATATTCTGTGATCATAGTCTTTCAGACCCTCCCCCTGGGGCTTCCCGGCGGGATTGGCCTCGTGGAGATTCTGATGACCGCCCTCTTCGGCGCCGTGGGGATATCGATCTACGATGCCGCCGCCGTCACCATCCTCATCCGCCTCGTCCAGCTGTGGTTCCTCGCTCTCCTGGGGGGCCTTTCCACAGTCCATCTGATGAGGCGGATCGAGGGGGATCGGTAGGGATCGATGAGGATCGGAGACGGTGAAGCGTCTTCGGAAAGCTCCGCCGACGCTGGGATCTGAAATAGAGTTAAATACCATCAATACGTCAAGGCGACCGAGCGGGACAGTAGGGTAGCCTGGTCGATCCTCGAGCGTTTGGGACGCTTGGACTGCGGTTCAAATCCGCGCTGTCCCACTAAGGGTTTCCATAAACGATTTTGACGGTCAAAAATTTGAGCATATTCAAATCCCCGAGATTTGAACTGATATGCTCAAATCATCACTCTTGGAGGTGTCCCCGACGAGATCGAAGCCTTTCGCCGTCTCGGCGCTGCTGGTGCTGTCGCTGGCTTCGACCGCGCTGGCTCAAACGTCGGGCGACGAGAAGGTCACTGAGGATGGAGAATATATTTACGGAGAATAGATGAGGGGAATGGGCAGGCGTTATACATCAAACATCTCCATAAATCTACAGAATATGTAGGGGATGAGAAGTCGCAAGAGCCGAAGATCATTACGAGCGGGCCCTGGTGATCCACCGGAACAGTCTGGGTGAAGATCAGCCCAAGACGAAAACCGTGCGGGAGAACCCGGAATCTCTCCAGCAATAAATCCCTACACAACCACAATCTCGCCGCAGACCCCGCACGCCTCGACTATCCTGTCGAACTTCATCCCCGGGAAGGGGTCGATTAAACACAAATCCGTCGGCTCCGCCCGCGAGAATAGCCTCTCAGCGTCGCCGAAGTAGACCTCGATCTTGCAGCCGTCGCCCTCGGCCTCCGCCACGAGGTTCGGCTCTCCGCCGATCTCGCCCGCCGGGATTTCGGGCCGCTCGATCTTCTCGATCCCCAGGATCGACCGGTTAGCCTCCAGGTTCAGAATCGCATCCTCCACCGCCGGGAGCCATGCGTCGTTTGCGACGACCCGGCCCGCCCCGCCGAGGAGGGCCACCAGGCCCAGGGTCCCGGGGCCGCATAGGACGTCGGCGACGGTGGTCAATTTGCCCCGGAAGTAAAGCTCCTCCAGGATCTTCATCTTGGGGGCGCTCTGTCTGGGAAACTCGACATGTATTTTTGACTGATGCTTGTAGATCACCAGCTCGCCAATCAGGGAGGATATTACGTCGCAGCGGAGGTCCGATCCGGCCAGAAGCTCCCAGCGGTGGGGGCTGGCCCGGAGGTCTGCGACGCCGGGGACCCCGCCGCCTCTGATGACCCCCTTGACTTCTGGGACCTTGGCGACGATCTCGGCGGCGGCATCTTTTGTCAGGCCCTCGCCGACGATTATGAGTTCATCTGGGCCGAGCCTCGGCGGGTAGGCCAGGGGGAACCCCACCTCCACCAGGGGCCAGCCGATTGATCGAAGGGGGTCGGATCTGCTTCGGAGATGGTGGTCGACGAGGATCTCCATCGCCTCGATCATCACCAGGTCCAGCGGAGCTTTGCCGCAGCCGGAACACCGTTTCCGGCCCCCTTTTATCGCGGCTTGTTCGGAAAAGCTCACGGCCTTATCGAGGGCGGGCTCTGCCGGGCACTTGGGGCAGGCCATGTAAAGCGCATCCAGGCGGGCCAAAACCTCTTCTGCGGGCCTGATTTTATCGCCCTTTCGGGGTTGCGGGACCATGAAATGACTTAGAAAGGGGTCCCTATTTCAGCCTTTCCGGGCGCGTTTAAGGGTCGTTCGGGGACCATTTCGTAGAAAGATTTGTAAACGAAAAAGTCGCTGCCAATGGGGAGGAGGTTTTGAAGATGGCACAAAGAGGGATTAGGGAATACGACGCCAAGAAGATGCTGGCAGAGCGCCTTCCCGATTACGTTGATGATTTCGATTATGATGGTCAGATCGTCCTTGTCACCCCAGAAACCGACCTGGAGGTGGTGGCGGTCGAAAACCCCTGGGTCAAGAAGAAAAGGCTGGTGGTCAAACCAGACCAGCTCTTCGGCAAAAGGGGCGCCTACGGCCTGATCCTTCTCGACGCCACCTGGGACGAGGCAAAGGGGTACATCGAGGAGAAGATGGGAAAAGAGACCCTGGTGGGCACCATCGTCGGACCTTTGACTCACTTTCTCATGGAGCCCTTCGTCCCCCACGATCGGGATGAGGAGCTATACGTGGCGATAAAGTCCGACTACGGCGGGGACGTCATCTACTTCTCCCCCAAGGGAGGCGTGAACATTGAGGCGAACTGGGACCAGGTCACAGAGATCCCCGTCCCCATCCTGGCGAAGGTCGAGGACATCGACCTGGAGTCCAAGCTTCCTGCGAAATTGGGCGAGAGGCGAAAGCCGATCGCAGACTTCATCAGGGGCCTCTACCAGCTCTATCAAGACCTGGGCTTCGCATACCTCGAGATCAATCCCTTCGTCTTCCACCAGGGTAAGATTATCCCCCTGGACCTGGTGGCCCGGCTCGACGACGCCGAGGCCTTCTGGCAGAGGAAGAGCTGGAAGGGCCTGGAGTTTCCCGAGCCCTTCGGAAGGGCCCTCACCGAGGAGGAGGCTCACATCAAGGAGATCGACTCTCGGACGGGAGCCTCCCTGAAGCTCACGATCCTGAACCCGGAGGGGAGGGTCTGGACGATGGTCGCCGGCGGCGGTGCCAGCGTCATCTACGCAGACACCATATGCGACCTGGGCTTTGCCGGAGAGCTCGCCAACTACGGCGAGTACAGCGGCGACCCGTCCACCGAGGACACCTACGAGTACACCAAGACGATCCTGGACCTGATGACAAGAGAAAAGGACCCCCAGGGAAGGACGAAGTACCTTCTCATAGGCGGTGGGATCGCCAACTTCACCGACGTCGCCAAGACCTTCAAGGGTGTGGTGATGGCCCTCGAAGATTACCGGGAACGGCTCCGCAACACGGGCGTCGAGATATTCGTCCGGAGGGGCGGGCCCAATTACGAGGAGGGGCTGCGGATCATGCGCCAGCTCGGTGAGAGGCTGGGGGTTCCGATCCATGTCTACGGCCCCGAGACCCACATGACGAGGATCGTCTCGATGGCCCTGGGAGGGGAAAAGTGATGACGATGAAGAGCTACCAGCTATTTGACAGGAACACCCGCGCCTTCGTCTACGGCTACCAGACGAACGCGATCCAGAGGATGCTGGACTTCGACTACCTCTGCAAGAGGTCGGTCCCGAGCGTCGCCGCCATCATCAACCCGAACCGCGCCGGGATCCACAAGGTCTTCTGGGGGACCGAGGAGATCCTCCTCCCCATGTACACCACCATCCCCGAGGCGGCGGCGGACCATCCCTCGGTGGAGATCGTCGTCAACTTCGCCTCCTTCAGGTCCGCCTTCGACACCACCATGGAGGCCCTCGCCCATCCCAGCATAAAGACGGTGGCGATCATCGCCGAGGGCGTTCCCGAGAGGATGTCGAGGATTATGGCCGCCACCGCCAGGAAGATGAAGAAGACGATCATCGGCCCCGCCACCGTCGGGGGGCTCGCTGCCGGAGCCTTTCGGATCGGAAATACCGCCGGGACGATCGAGAATATCATCGAGTCGAAGCTATACCGGCCGGGCTGCGTCGGCTTCGTCTCCAAATCCGGAGGGATGCTGAACGAGGCCTTCAACATCATCGCGAGAAACTCGAGCGGCGTCGTCGAGGGGATCGCCATCGGAGGAGATCGGTACCCTGGAAGCAACCTCATGGACCACATCCTCCGGTTTGAGGCGAATCCCGAGGTCGCCATCATCGCCTGCCTTGGCGAGGTGGGGGGGACTGACGAGTATATGATCGTCGAGGCCCTGAAGGAGGGGAGGATCACAAAGCCCCTGGTGATCTGGGTTACGGGCACCTGCTCCAAGGTCCTCCCAGGAAGCGTCCAATTCGGCCACGCCGGAGCCAAGGCCCAGACGGACCTGGAGACCGCAGACGCCAAGAACAGGGCGTTAAAAGAGGCAGGAGCCGTCGTCCCCGACTCCTTCGACAGCTACGGCGACAAGATAAGGGAGGTCTATGAGGGGCTGAAGGCCGAGGGGAAGGTCGAGGTGGCCGTGGAGCCAAAGATCCCCAAGATCCCCATGGACTATGCCAAGGCCAGCTCGGAGGGAATCGTCCGGAAGGCGACAAACCTCATCTGCACCATATCCGACGACCGGGGCGAGGAGGTTCTCTACGCCGGAAAGCCCCTGAGCCGGGTCATGGACGATCGGATGGGAATCGGCGGCGTCATAGGCCTTCTCTGGTTCAAAAAGGAGATCCCTCCCTGGGCCGCGGAATTCATAGAGCTCGTCCTCCAGATAGTGGCGGATCACGGCCCCGCCGTCTCGGCGGCCCACAACGCCATCGTCGCCTCCTGCGCCGGAAAAGACCTCATATCAGCACTCTCCAGCGGGTTACTCACCATCGGGCCGAGGTTCGGCGGGGCGATAGACGACGCCGCCCGGGAGTTCAAGAGGGCTCGCGACTCGGGTCTATCCCCAGAGCAGTTTGTAAAAGAGATGAAGTCGGCGGGGATCAACATCCCCGGGATCGGCCACAGGATCAAAAGCGTCAAAAACCCCGACAAGAGAGTCGAGCTTCTCATCGGCTACGCGAGGGAGAACTTCGCTCGTACCGACCTTCTCGACTACTCCCTATCGGTCCAGGAGATCACCACCGCCAAGAAGGGAAACCTTATCCTGAACGTCGACGGCTGCATAGGAATCCTCTTCTTGGACCTGATGAGCTCCTGCGACGTCTTCGACGAGAGGGATATCGACGACGTCATCAAGTACGGCTATCTGAACGGCCTCTTCGCCCTGGGGAGGAGCATAGGGATCATCGGCCACATCCTGGACCAAAAGAGGCTCGAGTCGAGGCTCTACCGCCACCCCCAGGATGACATCGCCTACATGCTTCCGAATTTCGAGTGAGGCGAGTTCTTATGTGAACGGCGGTCGGCCCCAACTCCCCTCGGCCGGCCCCTCTTTTATGGAGAGGTTGACTTTGGCTACCATCAGCGAGAAGATATTCAGTCGAGCCTCGGGCCACCGGGCCGAGGCGGGAGAGATCGTCGAGGCGGAGGTGGACTATGCCATGTCCCACGACGGGACGAGCGTCCTCGCCATCAAGGCCTTTCGAGAGATGGGGTCGGTGCAGGTCTGGGACCCTGAACGGATCGTCGTCCCCTTCGACCACATCGTCCCCGCGAACAACAGCACCGCCGCCGACCTCCAGAGAGAGGTTCGGCTCTGGGCAACAGATCAGGGGATAGCCCACTTTTACGAGGGAGGGCGCGGGATCTGCCACCAGGTCTTCCCGGAGGAGGGGTTTGCGCTGCCCGGAACCCTCCTGGTGGGGGCCGACTCCCACTCCTGCACCTATGGGGCCGTCGGGGCCTTCGGAACCGGGGTCGGGGCCACGGACATGGCGGAGATCTACTCTCGGGGGCGGCTCTGGTTCAAGGTGCCTGAGACGATGGGGGTCAGAGTATCGGGAAAGCTCGGACGAAGGGTCCTCGCCAAAGACCTCACCCTGATGCTCGTAGGGGCGATCGGGGCAGACGGCGCCACCTACAAGGCCATCGAGTACGTCGGCGAGACGATCGAAGGACTATCCATGGCGGGGAGGATGACCCTCTGCAACATGGGGGTCGAGATGGGGGCGAAGGCCGCCATCGTCCCTCCGGACGGGATCACCGAGGAGTTCCTCGTAGGCAGGGCGCGGGGGCCCTACCAGCCGGTCATCTCAGACCCCGGCTCTCGCGACTCGGAGATGGAGTTTGACGTCTCCGACCTGGAGCCGCAGGTGGCGGCCCCCTTCAGGGTCGATAACGTCCGGCCCGTCTCAGAGCTTGCAGGGACCGAGGTGGATCAGGTCTTCATCGGGACCTGCACCAACGGCCGATACGAAGACCTGGAGGTCGCAGCCGAGATCTTGAAGGGAAAAGAGGTCAAGGTGAGGACCCTGGTCATCCCGGCATCAAAGGAGGTTCTCCTCGGGGCTCTGTCGTCGGGGATCATCGAGATCCTGGTCAGGGCCGGAGCGATGATCGGACCTCCGGGGTGCGGCCCCTGCCTCGGCGCCCACATGGGGGTCATCGGAGAGGGGGAGGTATGCCTCTCCACCGCCAACAGGAACTTCCCGGGGAGGATGGGGAAGGGCGGCCTCGTCTACTTGGCGTCCCCCGCCACGGCCGCAGCGACGGCCATCTTCGGCGAGATCACCGACCCCAGGGAGGCCTGAGGGCTTGGGCCGGAAGAATGGGGGGAGAGAGAGAGAAAAATCCAGAGGCAAAGTTCAGAGCCCGGGGGAACGAGGGCATCTCAGGTTCGACCTCCACATCCATTCGAGCTGCTCCGATGGGAGGGACGGGGTCGAGGCGATCCTGGAGGCGGCCATCGAGAAGGATCTCGACGGGATCGCCATCACCGACCACGACACCCTGGAGGGGACCTTTCAGGCAGAGGCGATCGTTCGAGATAAAAAAATCGACCTTTTGGTGATCCCGGGCGTCGAGGTCTCCACCTCTGACGGCCACCTCCTGGCCCTGGGGATGAGGGAGCTTCCGCCCAAGGGGCGAAGCCCTGAGGAGACGATCGAGTTCGTCCACCATCGGGGTGGGATCGCCATCGTCTCCCACCCCTACCACCTCTTCAGGCACGCCATGTTCCGGATACCCCCTTGCGACGCCGTCGAGGTCTATAACTCCAAGTACATCTTCGGGATCGCCAACTGGTGGGCGAAAAAGAGGGCAGAGAGTCTTGGCCTTCCCATGGTGGCGGGAAGCGACGCTCACATGGCGAAGACTGTGGGCCTCGGGGTCACCATCGTCGAGGCGGAGGGCGATAGAAAGAAAGGATGCGACGTCCCCGCAATCCTCGATGCGATCCGGGCCGGACGGGTCGAAATAGACGGCAAGAAGACCTCGCCCTCGGTCTTCGTCGGCCAGATGGTCCGCTGGGTGAAAAGACGCCTCCTTCGAAGGCCGAACGATAGAACGAACGGAGATTGACTAATTTGCTGTGTACGAATTGTTTGAATGTAAGATGAGCCCTGACGGTTCGTCGAGAAAAGACATTAAAGGATAAGATCGAAAGTAAAAATTGACCGGAACGGTTCCGGTCGTCTTTTTTGGAAATATATGAGAATAAGGACTTACTGCGTCTTCTCCACTTTTTCTGCTTTTGGACCTCTGTCGCCAGCTACCACTTCAAAGCTGACCTTATCTCCCTCATCTATGGAAACTCCCGGCATCAAACCACTTGAATGAACAAAATAGTCAGTCCCGTCGTCTCCAGCTATAAAGCCGAAATGCTTCGTTCTGTTAAAGAACTTCACTGTGCCAGTAACCATTTTAATTCCTCGTTATCCTGACTAGAGGCATACGACTATTTAAATGTGCTCCTTTGGGTCGGCAGCAATTCATACAATATCAGGAATGAGAACCGATTCTAAGGTTAAAATATTTTGCTTTAGTTTTTATATGGGCCCCTCGACCCCGAGAGGCACTTCTCGTCACGAGCAGCTCCTCCTTGAGCTGATGCGAATCGGTCTTGAGGGCGGGAGATTCGGTGAAGACGGCCAGAGCATTGCTCTGCTATCTACAGCGGTCCGGTAAGGTGGTCAGGTGGTGGTGGAGGAAGCACCGCTGCCCACCTGCCCTTATATCGCCTCCCCAGAAACCACGCCCTCCCAGCCTCCGGGAGGGGCGTCGATGAGGATCTCACCATATTTGGGCAGATCCCAACCTGAGCCGGCGGCTTCACCGGCCCCTCCAGTCACTTTCGAGACGGAACCGGCGGCAGAGGGCGATGAGCCTTCCGCCGCCGACCTCACCTCCACGTCGTCGAACTCCACCCCCTCCTGGGCGTAGCTGAAGAGGCCGACTGCTCCGCTCTCTATCTCGCCGTCTCGGACCTCGCCCCAGAGGGCGCCGTCTATGTAGATGCGGATGACATCGTCGTCCAGAGATGCTTCCAGGGTGTACCATCTTCCCGGATCGTATCTGGCGGCCTCGCCGCGCTCGCTCTTGAGGACCGTCTGGACTCCATCTTTTATCCTGTCCAACCTTCGGAGGGGGCCGGTGCTGCTTTCGTCGCCCACCCAGAGAAATCGATAATGGTTGGACGGATCCTCGTATCTGAAGAGGAGACCAATGCCGTCGTTGTCGACCGGCCTCACCTTTGCCTGGAGGTCGTAGTCTCTCCAGGTCGGGCCACCGGCGGTGACGTAGGTTCCGAGGTAACTCCCCTCAGCCCCCTCCGACCCGCTGAAGTCGTTGCTGTTCTGCCGCAAAACACCATCCTGGGCTGAGCCCGTCCAGCTGCCTAAAAGCCCGCCTACGGTCCAGCCAGCCATATCGCCGTCGTCGAAGTCGTCGGTGAAGGGGAGACCTTCGGATTCGATCCCCGACCCGTCCCCAGAGCCGCTCGAGGGGAGGCCGTAGATCCAGGCGATCCCCTCTCCCCCCGTCTCTGCGTTCTGCGACCAGGTGGTGGGATCCGAGTCGAGGATAGTGTACTCGCCGGGGGGAAGGGTCAGGTTCGGCCGGGTCGTCCAGTAGGCGTCGGGAACTCCTCCGGACCCGGGCAAACTCGAGGCGGGCCACATGCCCAGGACCATCCCCTTCTCATCCTGGAGGCCGATCATCCCGGGATTCTTGCCCTGGCCATAATTCCAGTGGTAGGTCTTGATCTCGGTGATCGTCCACTTCCGGTCGATGGTGAAGCCGGTGGGGCTGGTGGGTCCGTTATCAACGGCCCAGAGAGAGGTCCGCTCGAAGATCAGCTCCTGCTCCGCCGTCGGGAAGGCTACGGTCCCGTCTTTGACTCCGCTTTCGGTTCCGTCTTCATCTCCTTCTCCAACAGCTGTCTCATCGCTCCCACCTTCCGCCCCCAGGTCGAGGACTCCCGAAAGGCTAGGCTCTATCGTCGACGCTCCCGATTTCAGCTCCTCAACCTCGGCCCCGGCGGTGATCTTGCCGGTGAGCTTTCTGCCCGATCCTATGGAGACGTTCGTGAAGGAGATGACCTTCGCCGAGGAATCGCCCTCGGGGCTTATGACGTCAAGGTTCACCATACCGGTCCCTGTTCCAGAGATCTCAAGGCTGTACTCGAGGTCCATCGGAAGGAGGTAGATCTCCACCTCCCCCGACGATAGGACCTCCGCCCCGGGGATCTCGTTTACGACCCTTCCTTCGACGGTCCCCACCCTCCGCCCCGCAGGGTCGGTGAAGAGGGCGTCGGCGGGACATCGGGTGGCAGTCGCGAACCACCCCTCCTTCTTGAGGGTCTCGATCCAACCCTTCACCATCTCCTTCATACCTGGGAGGATGGCGTTCGCCTCCTCCAGGGGGATCGTCCTGAAGACCGGGTTTGCCGCGATCTTGGAGGGAATCCTCGATCCGTAAGATTGATTGCCGCTCTGAACAGAATAGTAGAGGAAGCCGTCGAGCCAGAGGAGGGCTACAGGCATCGGTTTCTTAAAACTCTCTAGATCCTGCATGAGGGTGTTGGAGTCGTATATGTAGACCTGCTTGTAGTCCTCGCCCTCCACCTCCACCAGTTTGTAGGCGAGGACGGCGTGGCCCCAGGTGCTGTTATTTTTCCTGCCTCGGAAGCTGATTAAGAGGGGCAAGCGATCCTCTTTCAGCGAGCGCTTCACGGATGCGTAAGTTTTGCTCTGGCTCTCGCTGCTGCTCGAGCCATACCCCCGATCGAAGTACTGGCCTGCGTCAGAAAGGAGGGATCTCATCACTGGGACCATCTGAGCCCGGTGATAGACGTCTATGTTCTGGCGCGCCTCCTCAAAAGACATCTCGCTGGTCTTCTTCGTTGCGGGCCGGAGGGACGGATCGGTGAAGTAGAGGGCCGATGTGGCGGCCATCCCGTAGCAGTGGCCTCCAGCCCCCAACTGATAGCTCTCGTTGAAGTAGCTCCAGAGGCGTGTGTAGGTCGTAGGGAAGAAGAGGCGGAGCCACAGCTCCTTCTCCAGGGAGGGGGGGACTCCCGCCGCAACCGTGGCGATCAGCTCCTCGGCCAGCTCCTCGGTTTTGCTCTCGTTGAAGTTGTAGTTTCTGAAGTGATAGGCATCGTCGATGGCGCTATAGGCCCGCTCCCCGTTGTGAGCGTAGTAGACGTTGACGGTTATGGAGATGAAGTCGTCGTCGGGGTCGACATCGACGGCCCCCGGAACGAAGGCCTGGGCTCCCAAAGTCGCCCCTTCCACGTTCTCTCCCCCTAGATCCCAATAGATCGAAACGGCCCGTCCGTCTCCCGGCGGGACGCTCCCCACCAGGACGGGGTCGCCGAGCTCCGAATATTCTGCCTCGCCGGGCATCTGGAGGTAGAACTGAATGTAGACGTTCTCGGCCACCTCATCTCCGGCGTTGAAGACCTGGGCCTGGACCGCCTGCTTGTCGGCGGCGGTCTCCGAAAGGGGCCTGTAGTTGTCGGTACCGATGAAGTATCCGTTATAAACGTAGCCCATTATGAGGCTCAGATCCTCCCTCATCCTCAGGTTCACCTGGACCGCAGGCTTCGTCTTCGAGACCTTATCCAGCCAGAGGGAGGCCATCTTCCTGTCGTTCTCATCCCAGTTGCCGAAGATGGTGCATCCGATGTTTCTGTACCAGATGTAGGGGCCGGCGCAGCTCCCCTCTTCGCCGAACCTGCTGTCTGTGGGAGCGATGACATTCGAGACGTGCTCGAAACCCTCCGGAGGAGGAAGATCGCCATAGACGTCCACGATGGTGTTTTCCCAGACGGCCCGAGCCTGATCCGCGGTCTCGTAGACGTAGACAGAGAGGAGGAGGTTTCCGCCGATGCAGTCGTAAACCCCCTCGGGGTCAGGCTGGCATATGTTCTCGTTGGCCTCGAAATAGGCGAACCTCTCGACGTCGGCCCTGCCGCCCTTCATGACCGCCGTCTCGGCGGCCCGGGCGTAGGCGAGGATATCGCCCGCGACGTGCAGGCCGGCGGGCAGATCGGAGTCCAGGAGGACGTAGTCGGCCGGATTTATCTCGTTGATCCAATCAGGGACTTTCGGCTCTTCCTCCGCCATCCCAGGAACGAGAGCCTGGGCCATAAGAGCCGCAACTAAAAATAAGAGCGATGCGGCCCGGACAGTATTCCACGCTTTATCCATGTGCTCGAACGTACCTCTCCCTCCGGTCCACTGATCCATCTTTTTTCCATTGTATCCGTCGGAGCTTATGGAGATCTCCTGGGTTCCATTTTATTTCAGGCTTCTTCTCAACCATCACCGGGCCGAACCTTCATTAAGCTTCAAGATCGGTTATTGACCGGAAGGAGACGAGCTGGAGGAGGAAGATGAGAGGCAATCCTGAATGGCTGTACGACGAGGGAAAGCAGATCGGGACCGACTACGAGGACTTCTCCGAGATCAGGGCCTACGATCGGAGGATGGCGAAGATCAGGGACGTCGGAAAAGAGCTTCAGGAGGTCCTGGACCTTTTGGACCTGGCCCCGAAGGCGTCGGTTCTGGAGATCGGGACTGGGACCGGCGAGTTTCCCATCGCAGCTGTGGAAAGGTGTTCTAAGGTGATCGCTGCCGACGTCTCCCTTCCTATGCTCGGGTACGCGAGAGAGAAGGCGAAAGAGAGGCTGCGGGAGGAGGGGCGGGAGGGGGACCTCGAGAGGATCGAGTTTGTGAGGGGCGGCTTTCTCACCTACGAGCACTCGAGCGAGCCCCTCGACGCCGTCGTAACTCAGTTCGTCCTCCACCACCTCCCCGACTTCTGGAAGCAGGTGGCGCTTTTGAGGATAGCTGGGATGCTGAAAGAGAGGGGACGGCTCTACATCAGGGACGTCGTCTACTCCTTCAATGTGGCCGATTATGAGGGGTTCTTCGACCGGTACCTATCGCGGATGGCGGAGATCGGAGGCGAGGGGACGCCTCAGGATATCCTGGTCCACATCAGAGACGAGCACTCCACCATCGGCTGGATATTGGAGGGGATGATCGAAAGGGCAGGCTTTGAGATAGAGAGGGCCGAGTATCGGGCGGGGTTCATAGCGACCTACCTCTGCGTCAAAAAAAGTTGATGCTGACAAAGTTTGATTTATTGCCGCAAAATACCTGAGCTCGAACCATCGCCGCAACATCTTAGTATTTTCAGCGGCCTTCTTTGGGTGGAGGATTTTATCATGATCGAAGAGAACCGGGACGCCCGGACCTGGGCGACTCTCTGCCATCTGAGCGCTCTATTGATGCTTTTGGGGGTGCCCCTGGGCAACGTCCTGGGGCCCCTGGTGGTCTGGCTCGTCAAGAGAAACGAGCACCCCTTCGTCGACGACCAGGGAAAAGAGGCCCTCAACTTCCAGCTCTCCATCACCCTCTATTGGGTCATCGCGGGAATCCTGATATTCTTCTCGGTGGGGTCGATCGCCTTCTTCTGGCCCGCCGTCCACCACAGGATGTTTGACTTCGGAAACCCGATGACCATGCCCTTCGTCATGCTCTTCGGCCTCTTATTGATCTTCGGTCTCCTTATCCTGGAAGTGATCCTATCGATCGTCGCGGCCGTCAAGACCAGCAACGGTGAAGCTTATCGCTACCCTCTGACCTTGAGGGCCATCAAATAGCCGATCTCGGGACCAACGGGGCAATGGGGAGATGAAGGTGGAGATGACGGAGAAAGAGACCTTCGGGGCGATAAGAAGAAGCGTCGAAAAAGAGCCCTACGCCCGGAGCCTCGGGATCAGGCTCGAAGAGCTGAGGCTGGGATGGGCCGTGGCCGAGATGGAATTTTCAGGCGATATGAAGGACCTCTTGGGGACGGCCCATGGGGGAGCCCTCTTCTCCCTCATCGACGAGGCCTTCGGCGCCGCCGCCAACTCCTGGGGGACTGTCGCCGTCGCCTTGAACGTCAACGTCGTCTACGTTCGCTCTCCCTCCCCCGGCGAGACCCTCCGGGCGGAGGCAGAGGAGGTCCATAGGTCCGAGACGGCCTCCACCTGCGAGATCCGGGTATTGGGCGAGGACGGCAGGCTGATCGCAACGGCTCAGGCGACGGGCTATCGAAAAAAAGAGAGGCTTCCTTTTAGGATTTGAGGGGATAGATATCAGTCGATCCCCTCAAAGCACATCTCCACATGCTCTTCGGCCGGGGGCTTCGTTGCAAGGCTAACGGCCACCGTCACCACGAAGGCCAAAGGCAGCGCCACCACGATCGGATCGACGACGGGCCAGGGCATCGATGTTATGAGGACGTCCCGGCCCAAGATCATCTTAGCGATACCCAGGGGCGCAGCCTCTTTCTGGTGGACGAATACGAGCATAAAGAGGCTGGCGAAGGTCCCGGCGACCATGCCGGCGATGGCCCCGGCCTTCGTCGCCCGCCTCCAGAAGAGGGCGCAGGCGTACATGGGGAGGAAGGCCGCAGCGCAGAGGCCGAAGAAGATCGCCGTTCCAGGGGCGATGATGCTCGGCGGGAGGACGTATCCCAGGATCACGGCCACCACCACTGCGATGACGATCCCGATCCGGGTTATCGGGATCGATCGGCCCCCCCTCACCCCTGTCAGGGTCTCGTAGACGTCCCGGCCGATGGCCGTCCCCTGGGCGTGGAACTGGGAGCTCAAAGTCGACATCGCCGCTGCGAGGAGGGTGAGCATGAATATGTAGACGAACCACTCGGGCATGGCGGCGTTAATGTACACCGGAATTATGCTGTCGGAGTTCCCCGAGGCGGCGGCTATGGCGATGATCCCATCGTGCTGGGCGAAGTAGACGTTGGAGAGGGCCCCCACCACGAAGGCGACCCCCGTCATCATCAGGATGAAGACCCCGCCGATGAGTACAGCCCTGTTCAACTCCCGGCTCGACTTCACCGTCATGAACCTGACTACGAGCTGGGGCATCGCTAAAACCCCTATCCCGACCCCCAAAACCAGAGTCGAGACGAGGGTCCACCACCAGGCCGACCCCGAGGCTGGCATGGCGGTCCAGCCCAGATGGCCCATGGAGGCGAGGTTTGCGGGGACGAGGTTTGCCATCTCCGTCAGGGCCCTGTGGGCCTGGACAACCCCCCCGAGGTGGCTGTAGGTCATCACCAGTAGGAAGGCCATCCCGACGAACATTATCGTCGCCTGCATAGCGTCGGTGTACATCACCCCCTTCAGGCCGCCCAGGACGACGTAGGCCGCGATGATAATGGAGAATATCATCAGGGCGAGGTCGAAGTTTATCGCGAGGGTCGTCTCGATGAACCTTCCAGCCCCGATCAGGACGACAGAGGCGTACATCGGCATCCCAAAAAATATAACAAGGCCGCCGAAGTACTGAATGAACCTGCTATCAAACCTCCGGGCCAGAAGCTCGGGAAAGGTCATGGCCGAGAGGTTGTGGCCCATCCTTCTGGTCCTCTTCCCGAAGACGACGAAGGCGATGAATATCCCGACGAAGATGTTAAGAAATGTGAGCCAGAGAAGCCCCATACCGAAGAGGCCCGCGGTCCCACCGAACCCGACGATGGCAGAGGTGCTGATGAAGGTGGCGCCGTAGCTCATGGCCATGACGTAGGGGTGGATCGTTCTCCCGGCCACCATGTAGTCTGCGGAGTCGCGGGTCTCCCTCCAGCCCCGATACCCCAGATACCCGATGGCCAGGATGTAGACCAGAACGATTATGTTGAGCAGCAATATGTCCATTGCGATCACAGCCCCAGCTCTTTATCCTCCATCTGAGCTTCTCCCTTCTCCCAAGAGACTTCCTCACGAATTTCATTTGCCTCCTTTTCTCCGCCCTTGTTCCACTTGACGAGGCCATAGGCCACGCACAGAAGAGTGCTCAGAACGGAGAGGAGGTATACGCCGATAATCCACGGATCATTAATGCCCAACATTGTTTCACCAATCTCAAAATTTTTAGATTATCCTATATCATGTGGTAGCATGGTTCATTATATCACGTTATTAAAGATAACGATCGAAAATTATGATAACGATCGGATATCGCGATATTTCAGAGAAACTAACAAAAAAAGATGATTGCTGATCTTGGGGCTGTTGTAAACCAGCCAGGAAGTCCGGGGTTGTTCTGCTTAATCAAGGCAGGAAATATCCCAGGACTAACGGTATATAGAATATTTATCAGAAATGTCTCTATATATTTAATTTGGATAAGTGGCTTATAGTATGTATTAATCGAAAACTATCATGGATTCCCCGAAGAAGAGAAAACCTATCAACCGCCGGATTCGAGAGCAGATCATCGAGTATTCTCTCTTCTTCACCGCCATCACCTCGATTTTGGTGATGGTCCTGATCTTCTTCTTTCTTATTCGCGAGAGCCTTGCAGCCTTCTCGGTGGTGGGGGTCTCAAGCCTCCTCTTCGGCATGAAATGGCACTCTGCCGGAAACACCTTCGGCATGGCCCCCATAATCGTGGGCTCCATCATGGTCACCCTCCTGGCCCTGGTCATAAACATCTTCGTGGGAGTTCCCCTGGCCATCTACCTCTCGGAGCTGGCAGGGCCCAGGGGCCGTTCGATCTTGAAGCCGGCCATAGAGCTATTGGCCGGGGTTCCCTCCATCGTCTACGGCTTTCTCGGAGTTCTGATCCTGGTCGCCTACCTGGAAAAGAGCTTCGATATGCTGACGGGAAGGTCGATCCTGGCGGGGGCGATCCTCCTGGGGATCATGTTCATCCCAGCCCTCACGACGATCTGCGAGGACGCCCTCCGGGCCGTCCCCAAGGAGTTCAAGGAGGGGTCTCTCGCCCTCGGAGCCACCCACTGGCAGACGGTCCGGCGGGTCACCCTCCCCGCCGCCTCCTCGGGGATCATCGCAGCCGTCGTCCTCAACGTCGGAAACATCATCGGGGAGACGATGGCCGCCCTCCTGGTGGTGGGCAACGTAGCCCGGCTGCCGTCGCCCATCTTCGACATCTTCGACCCGAGCGCCATCTTCACCTCGGTGATCGCCGGGGAGATGGGAGAGGTGCCCCACGGATCGATCCACTACCACGCCCTCTTCGCCGTCGGTTTCGTCCTCTTGGCGATCGTCACAGTCCTCAACATCTCGGCGGACCTGGTCAGGGATGCGATTCAAAAGAAGTTCGGGAGATACTGATCATCCCCTTCCAGCGATCCCCTCATCATTCTTCGGCCTCGACCGAGGCACACCAGGTATATAGTTGTACCGGCTCTATATAGAGAATATAGATAAGTGCTTTAAGCGATGAAAGAACGCTCAGATGATGATATGGATCCTCCTGCCGAACGTGGTGTCCGCCCCCCTCCTCGATACGGCGACCGTTTCGTGGAGATGTTCCTGTTTTTTGCCGCCATCGCCTCAATTTTGGTGATGCTTCTCATCTTCTACTTCCTCACCTACGAGAGCGTTCTCGCCTTTCGTGAAGTGGGGATCCTCGATATGATTCTGGGGCAGAAGTGGCATCCGGCGGGGGAGATCTTCGGGATGCTGCCGATCATCGTCGGCTCTGTCCTGATCACCTTCATCGCCCTATTCATAAACATCCTGGTGGGGATACCCCTGGCGATATACCTCTCCGAGCTGGCGGGTCCCTGGTCCCGAGAATTGTTGAAGCCGGCCATAGAGCTATTGGCCGGGGTTCCCTCCATCGTCTACGGCTTTCTCGGGGTTCTGGTCCTGGTGGTCTACCTCGAGAAGAGCTTCGATATGCTGACGGGAAGGTCGATCCTGGCGGGGGCGATCCTCCTGGGGATCATGTTCATCCCCGCCCTTACGACGATCTGCGAGGACGCCCTCCGAGCCGTCCCCAAGGAGTTCAAGGAGGGATCTCTCGCCCTCGGAGCCACCCACTGGCAGACAGTCCGGCGGGTCACCCTTCCCGCCGCCTCATCGGGAATAATCGCCGCCGTGATCCTGAACGTTGGCAGGATCATCGGGGAGACGATGGCCGCCCTCCTGGTGGTGGGCAACGTAGCTCGGCTGCCGTCGCCCATCTTCGACGCCTTCGACAGGGGCGCCATCTTCACCTCGGTCATCGCCGGGGAGATGGGGGAGGTGGCCCACGGATCGATCCACTACCACGCCCTCTTCGCCGTCGGCTTCGTCCTCTTGGTGATCGTCACCGTCCTCAACATCTCGGCGGACCTGGTCAGGGATGCGATTCAGAAGAAGTTCGGAGGATATTGATATGAAGAAGATCAAGCCGGCACCCCTGGCATCCATCGTCGTCGCTCTCTTTCTGCTCATCTCTTCTCTGTACTACCTGATAATCCAGATCGAAGAGATCTCCTTGCTGCCGTTCTGGGTGGGGGGACTCGTGGCATGCCTCGTCCTATTATCCGGCTCTGCCCTCGCCCTTCATCGAGACGCTGATGGGACCCACATCACCTGGACCAGGGGGAGGTTTCTGCCTCTGGCGGCGGATCTGATCTACCTTCTGGCGGTGTTTCTCCTGATCTTCTATGGCTGGATAGGTCCCGACCTGGAGATCCAGCTTCTTGGGCTGAGCGCTACCTTCACCTACGATCTGGTCCTTCCCTTTCTGATCCTTCTCGCGAGCTTTCTTGTAATTAAGGACTCCATCAACCTCCTCTACGGCTACAGCACCAGGGGAAGGGAAGTTCTGGTATTCTCGATGGTCCGGCTCAGTGCGGTCTTCACCCTTCTGCTCTTGGGCGGCATAATCTCGGTGATCCTATTCCGGGGGATCGGAGCCATCAGCTGGGAGTTTCTCACCCAGCCCCACTTCCGGCTCGGCCAGCAAGGTGGGATCAGCACCTGCATCGAGGGGACCTTCTGGCTAGTGATGGGGGCGATGCTGATCTCAGCTCCCCTGGGGATCGGAGCTGCCATCTACCTCAACGAGTACTCCAAGCATACAGGTCTGAAGCGCATAGTGACCATAGCCGTCGGCTGTCTCAATGGAGTGCCGTCGGTCGTCTACGGCCTCTTCGGCCTCGCCTTCCTGGTGGCTACCTTCGGCCTGTCGCTCCTCGCAGGGTCGATAATCCTGGGGCTTATGAACCTGCCCACCATCATCCTCACCAGCCAGGAAGCGCTCAAGAGCGTTCCAAACTCGCTGCGGGAGGGGAGCGTCGCCCTCGGAGCCACCAGGTGGCAGACGATCAGGAAGGTGGTGATCCCATCGGCCCTTCCGGGAGTCCTCACAGGTTTGATCATCGGGGTGGCGAGAGCTGCCGGAGAGACGGCACCCATCATGTGGACCGCTGTCACCTTCTCCGCAACCCCAGTTCACATGTTCTACGGCGTCGTCCCCGACGTGACCCAGCCAGTAAACAACCTCTGTTACCACCTCCTCAACCTGATCTACTTCCTCGGGGCCTGGGACGTCGAGCAGAACGCATGGGGGACCGCCCTGGTCCTTTTGGCCCTGGTCCTATCCATCAACATGGTGGCGATCCTGGTCAGAAACCACTACCGAAAGAAGATATCATGGTGAGGTCGACCCCACAACTTTTATCATTTCAGGGACATAAGGGTCCATCATGAGACCGATCTCTCCCGACGAGATGAGAGCCATTGACACAAATTGCACATATTTTGGTCTGCTTCCCCTTCAGCTGATGGAGAACGCTGGGTCTGCCCTCGCTCAGGAGGCGAAAAAGAGGACGCGGGGAAAGAAGATAGCCGTGGTTGCCGGAAGGGGGAACAACGGCGGAGACGCCTTTGTGGCCGCCCGCCACCTAGCCGACTTCGAGGTGACAGTATTTCTCCTAGGAAGGTCGAGAGATATCTCCACTGATGAGGCGAGGCGGAATTGGGAGATTCTTGAGCGGCTCGGCTTAGACCTCCGGGAGGTTCGGAATTCGAGGGACCTGGAGTCACTTTCCCAGTACGACCTGATCCTGGACGCCATCTTCGGGACGGGCATTCGCGGCGCGGTCGGGAGTCTGGAGGCCGAGGCGATAGATGCCATCAACTCCTCGAGAAAGAGCGTCGTCTCTGTGGACGTCCCCAGCGGCCTGGGCACCGATAAGGTCGTCGATCCCGAGGTGACTGTCACCTTCCACAGGCCGAAGGAGGGCATACCCGGCGAGGTGGTGGTGGCGGGGATCGGCATACCGCCCTCCGCCGAGTTTCTGGCGGGCCCCGGCGACCTGTCCCTGGTGACCAGGAGGGCCGCCGGGAGCCACAAAGGCCAGAACGGCCGGGTCCTGGTGATCGGGGGCGGGCCCTACAGCGGCGCACCCGCTCTATCGGCGATGGCCGCCCTCCGGGCCGGGGCGGACCTCGTCACCGTCGCTGCCCCTGCAAGCGTCTCTGACACCATCGCAGGATTCTCCCCCAACCTGATCGTTCGGGGGCTTTCAGAGGAACACCTATCCCCCGACGACCTCCCGGCCCTTCGAGACCTCGTGCCAAGACACGACGTCGTCGTCGTCGGCATGGGTCTGGGCCGCCATCCCGAGACCCAGGAAGCGCTGGCGAAGATCATCCCAGAGTGCGGCAGGGTCGTGATGGACGCCGACGCCCTCCTCCCCGGAATCCCCCTTAAGGGGATCATCACCCCCCACGAGAGCGAGTTTCGGCGGGTAAGCACCATCAAGGTGCCGCCGGGCCGGGTCCAGAACGAGACGTTGATGAGCTTCGCAAGGGACATGAACCTCACCATCCTCCTGAAGGGGAAGGTCGACCTGATCACCGATGGTCAGATCGTGCGGGGCAACGCCACCGGGAACGCCGGGATGACCGTTGGCGGGACCGGGGACGTCCTCGCCGGGATTACAGGAGCCTTCCGCTGCAAGGCCTCTTCCTTGCGGGCCGCCGTCGCCGCGGCCTTCGTCAACGGGACCGCTGGCGACCTCGCCTTCGAGAAGAAGGGGTACTCCCTCCTCGCCACAGACGTCATCGAGAATATACCCAGGGCCATGTGGTCGTGAGCCCCAGGGCAGAAGGCGGTGATACCTTGAGGAGAGATCCGGACCCAGATCGCCGGGTGGATCGGGGAGGGATGGTGGAGATCACCGAGAAGCCCTCCGTCGGGCGGAGGGCTGTCGCATCAGGCTTAATCCGCTTAGAAGAGTCCACTGTTGAGGCGATCAAAAACGGCGAGGTGGAAAAGGGGGATGTCCTCACCGTGGCGAGGGTGGCGGCGATCCAGGCGGTGAAGGAGACGCCAAGACAGATCCCCATGTGTCACCCGATACCGATCACAGGCGTCGAGGTGGCCTTCGAGCTTTTGCCCGACCGGATCAGGGCGACGGTCGCCGTCACCTCCGTCGGAAAGACCGGCGTCGAGATGGAGGCGCTCTCCGGGGTCTCGGCGGCGCTCCTCAACGTATGGGACATGGTCAAGTCCCGGGAGAAAGACGAGACAGGAAACTACCCGACGACGGTGGTCGATGAGATCCGGGTGGTGGAGAAGAGGAAGGGGAAGGCTGGAGAATCGTTTTGTCCCGGATCGTCCTCCTCTTCGAACGGGGATCCCAATGGTGGGCATCGGCGGGCCAATGACGGAAGCTCTCGCAGGTGATATTAGAAATATAGATTATATGAAATAGATAATTATTTATAGAACCCATTCCAAAACATGACTCTGATCAGCCGTTGAAGTCCGCTTCCACTTCAGATCTATCTATTGTTTGATGGGCGAACGGGATGGACGAGATCAAGCCGGAGAACTAGAACAGGAGGATCGTTATGGTGAGAGTCGAGTTGCTTAAGGATGTAGAAGGTCTTGGTAAGAAGGGTGATCGAGTATCAGATGTGCCACCCGCACAGGCAGAAGAGCTGATAAAAGCGGGCAAGGCCAAAGATCTCGGAATTAAGAAGTAGCGCTCAAAGCCACAAGGAGTATTAGGTGGTTTTATTGACAAACATATTGAATATCCAGGGGATTGAACCGACGTATGCCGAGTCCCTCGCCACCGCCGGGATCAACTCAATCGAGAAGCTCCTCGAATCCGGCTCAAGCAAGAACGGTCGGACTGGGATCTCTCAAAGCACTGGGATCTCGGAGAAGCTCATATTGGAGTGGGTGAACCGGGCGGACCTCACCAGGGTGAAGGGCATAGGGGAGAAGTACTCAGATCTCTTGGAGGTGGCTGGAGTTGACACCGTGGTGGAACTCTCCAAGAGGGTTCCTGAGAACCTCCATGCAAAGATGGTGGAGGTGAACGAGGCCAATAAGCGTGTAACGAGGAATCCAACCCTCTCCGAGGTGAAATCTTGGATAGAACAGGCTAAGGAGCTTCCCAGGATGATCCAGTACTAAAAAGATTTTTTTACTCATTTTTAATATTGAATTCTCTCCAGCGCGATTATTTATCAATGGGATTACTGATGAATCCGAATGATATGATCTCGTGTATGTAATGATCCGCCTAAATCTGAGGGATTAAGATCAAACCAACGACATGAGATTCCATTGCCGATGGTGAAGGGCATGAGTCGACCGTCGCATGGTCGCAGATCGAATATCCAGGTGAAGAGACAATGAGTCCGAAGTCGATCCTGAATAAAGGCTTAATTGCAATCTACGGAGTGATGCTGCTGATCGGCTTTTTATTGATTTTTATTCTGCCACCGATAGGATTCGTGATAGTACTTCTATCTGCCGTCCTCCTGGTTATCTATGCCGTATTCTCTGGTCGGAGAGAGGGGACGAGCTCAAAGCCGGAGAGGAGAAAGGAGAGATAAATACTAAAATTCCTGATAAGACTATCTGAGAGCGACGACCTGGCTGCCATCTGGCAGGAGGGCTGGAGTTGAGATGGGAGGGGGCTAAAGATGGGTCTTGGCAGCGATCCTTTCCATTTCGATAAGGTTATTTTAACTCGCGGGAGCGGAGAGGGCGGAGCGAGAAGTCCCACGTCTTTAGGCTGGGGATGAAAGCGGAGCCCTCCCCAACGGTTTTTGCAGAAGATAACGATTTAGGGCAATAATGGGACGTACGAGTTTTGGTTCAACCCACGAATTATAAGCTCGACAGGTCTGCCATATTCCGTATACTCACCCCATTACCACCTTGCGGTAGTGGTTAAGCATCGAAGAGAGTCAAAAACTCTACATCACGTTTCTGTGATGCAAGTCTTGACGATGAAAGTGGGAAGCCCCGCCCTTTAGGGTAGGGTAGGGTAGTTCACTTCCAGAAATCACGATGAAAAATTGAGTAGCGCTAGCGCTTTAACCGCCAGCGCCGCTTGCACCAATTTGGCTTTTTCTTCATTCAGCGGACGGGGACGAACCCAGACTCCGCCACGATAATCTGCCCCTCATCGCTCAGAACGAACTCGATGAACTCTTTGGCTCCGGGGCTAGGATCGCCGAAGGTGTAGAGGTTGAGGGCCCTCGAGAGCGGGTATGTGCCGTCCTTTATCGTCTCCGCGAAGGGCATGGCCCCATCGTAGTCTACAGCTCGAAGGGCGCCGCCCTCGACGTAGTTCATGCCGACGTACCCGATCGCCTTATCGCTGTTCGTCACTGCGGTCTTCACCTCGGCGTTGCTGCCATGGTAGGTGGTGACCCCCGGGGTCTCGGCCTCGATGCTCCCCATCACCATCTCGTTGAAGGTGTCTCGGGTGCCGGAGCCAACCTCTCTAGCCACCACGTAGATCCTCTCGTCGGGACCGCCTACATCCATCCAGTTGGCGACTTCGCCGCTGTAGATGGCTGCCACCTCGTCTTGAGAGAGGTCTGTTACTCCTGCCTCGTAGATCGGCTGGCTCACCACCACGGCGATGGCATCATAGGCCACCAGAAACTCTTCGAAGCTGTCGCCGTAGGTGGCGATCTCGTCCGGCTTCACCTGCCGCGAGGCCATGGCGATCTCCGCGAGCCCCTGGGCGACGTTCTTGATCCCGACGCCAGACCCTCCGCCGGTGACGGAGGCGCGGACCCCATTCTGGATTTGGTTGAACTCCTCTGCAGAGGCCTCCACCAGAGGCATCACCGTGGTGGACCCGGCGACGGTGATGGCGGCAGCCTCAGTGGCGGGCTCCGTCTCTCTCTCCTCGTCAATGCATCCTGAGAAGGATAGGATCGACGCGATCACCAGGATGGCTGTCAAAAAGGAAGTTGAAGGTCTATTCATCACCCCCCCCCTTACAGGTATCTATTATAAAATTTATCACAATAGGATAAATAGATGGCCTTACCCCAAAATACTGGCTATATAGGAATATATTCTATATATTTTCCTTTGGCCTGATCCTATCCAGCACCTCTTTTGGATCGTACCTGATGCGGACGACCCTGGACCTGCCCCGGTGGCCCGGCCCGCTGAAGTCGGTATCGATCAGCCTTGCAGCGTCTAGCTTGTTCAAAATCTCGTGGAACCGGGTGTACCCCGAGCCGGTGGCATCTTTGAACCTTTCGTAGAGGTCCCCGGCCTTTGAGGTCTCCATCTCCGCTGCGAGGCCCAGGAGGAGGAGCTCGTCCTCCCGGAGGGGCTTCAGGGCGCTCGAGAGGTGGACGAGCCTCGACCTCTCGTATGCCCGGTCGACGTCTTCCTTCGATATGATCCGGGAGGCCCTCCTCTCTGCCTCCATCCCCGCCCTCTTGAGAAGGTCGATCCCGACCCGGAGGTCCCCGGCCCGCTCGGTGAGGTCTGAGACCAGATCGATGATCTCCCCTGAGGCGACGCCGGGATAAAAGCCGAGATGGACCCGGCGGCCCAGGATGTCTCTTATCTCCTCGATGGAGTATAGAGGGAAGCTGACCTCCTCTGCCTGGAAGACCGACCCGACCCGAGGATCGAAGATGTAGCTGAGGGCTGGCTCGCTGAGGATGGCGATCACCCCGGCCCTGAACCCCGGGAAGGTCTCGTGGGCCCGAAGGAGGGTGTAGAGTACCCGGTCTACCTCCCTCTCGGGGAATAGGTAGTTGACGTCGTCGAGGGCCACCACAATGACCCGGTTCTCCGTCGTCATCGCCTTTGCGATCCGCTCGAGGACCCTTTTGAAGGAGACGCCGCTTGTGGGAGGCGAGTGGCCCAGAAGCTTGCTATAGATCCGGAGGAATATGGCGTGTCTCGTGTGGTCTATCTGGCAGTTGACGTGGACCGGGATCACCTTCGTGGAGTGGGCCTCGATTTCGGTGAAGAGCTTGACGACCGCCGTCGTCTTCCCGGTGCCCGGAGGGCCGAGACAGAGGGCGTTTACAGGGCGGCCTCCCGCGAAGACGGGCTTTACGCAGAACTTGAGGGACTCCATCTGGGGCTCGCGGTGAGCGAAGTGCTCGGGAAGGTGGTCAAACTCCAGGACCTCCCGGTCCTTGAAGATCGTCTCGTCCCAGAGGAGCATCTCCCGTTTCATCGCTCAAGCCTCCGAAGGCACCAATATATACAGACAAAATAGTAGTTGGCCGGGCAAGAAATAAATAAGGTTCCCTGGCCAGAACCCGGGCGAAAGTCCGGGCCGCCTGGCGGCACCTACTCTGCCAAAATTCTGTCGATCTCCCTCTTCAGAACGGAGCTGACGAGGGCGCCGTCGGCCTTCCCTCGAAGCTCCTTCATGGCAAGCCCCATCAGGGGGCCGAGGGCCGCCTCGCCCCTTTCTCTCACGAAGGCCTCCTTTTCGGCGACGATCCCGACAACCAGGTCCTCAACGCCGCTCTGGTCAACGCCCCCGAGGCCCGCTGCCTCTGCGGCCTGGGCCGCTGAGAGCTCCGGCCGCCTTGCCATCGTCTCCAGAAGCTGGGGGATCCCCTCTTTCGCCACGCTGCCTCCGGCGACGAGGGAGAGGGCGTCGATATACCGATCCTCGGTCAGGTTCGTGATCTTTGTCCCCTCCCGGGCCAGCTCCCTCGGGATCATCGCGAGGGTCCGCACCACCAGAGCTGGGGGAAGGGATAGGTCTCTCACTGTATCCTCGAAGAGCTGATAGTTCGGCGACGAGGCGATCAGCCCCGCAAACTCGCGGTTGAGGCCATACTCCTCCGAAAAACGCGCCGCCCTCTCTTCGAAGAGCTCGGGAAGCTCCAGGGAATCTACATAATCGGAGGTCACCACCACCGGAGGGACGTCCGTCTCAGGGTACATCCGTGCAGATCCCGGCAGGGGCCTCATGTACTCGCTCGTCCCCTCGGGGAGGGCCCGCCTAGTCTCCTCGGGGACTCCGACGAGGGCCTCCTTTGCCCTCTCCAGGACCGCCTTCATCGCCGCCTCGGCCCGGTCCCTGGGAGCCGCCACCATCACCACGCAGTCGCCCGCAAGGGCCCCCAGCTCTGCCCGCACGTCCTCCACCTCTTTTTGGGTGATGCCGTAGGCGGGAAGCTCGTCGGAGTGGAAGATCCCGCCGACCCCCGCCCTCTTGGCCCGGTCGGATAGCTCCGAGCCAAGCCTCCGGCCTGGTTGGATCTCCTTTCCCAAAAGGCCCGCAAAGCCCCCGAGCCTCACCGCTAAAACCACACCACCCTTCTTCAGGGCGGCCTTGATCACCTTCGACTCAGTGGTGGCGAAGAGGCCGGTGACGTCGGCCACAGAGTCGAAGACCTGAGCCTTCCGCCCGAGGAGCTCCTCTCCGATCTCCAGGAGGAGGCGCTGCCTATTCGCCTCCACCGCCACGATCGTCTCGATGAGGTTCAGGTCCTGAACTCCCTTTATCTCGACCCTCGCCCCGTCTTTGATGGAGATGTTGACGTCCTGACGGATCGTCCCAAGACCCCTCTTCACCCTCCCCGTCGACCGGAGGACCATCCCGAGCCTCTGGGCCACCTCCCGGGCGTGCTGGGGAGACACTATGTCGGGAGAGGTGCAGATCTCGACGAGGGGTATTCCCAGCCGGTCGAGGGAGTAGACCACCTCGTCACCCCTATCTTCGATGATCCTTGCGGCCTCCTCCTCAAGGCAGATCGTCTCCATCCCGACCTCGCCGCAGGAGGTCTCAATCGAGCCGTGGGAGGCGACGTAGGCGGTCCTCTGAAAGCCGGAGGTGTTGGAGCCATCGATCACGATCTTTCTCATGGTGTGGACTTCGTCAGCGATTTGCATGTTGAGAAGCTTCGAGACTATGAGGGCGATCTCCAGGGCCTCGGGGTTCAGCTCGCTCGGGGGCTCTTCGTCAGCCTCCACGAGGCAGGTGGTGTCGTAAGATTTGTAGATGAACTTTCGGGAGACGAGAACCTCTTCCAGGGCTGCCCTGTCGATCTCGCCAAGCTCGCTTCTGGCCGGTCGCAGGCGCCTGAAGAACTGATGGTCCGACTCCTCCACGTCTCTGAGCCTTGTGGGGCAGCCGCAAAACAGCTTGGAGGCGGTATCAAGCTGCTGATGAATCTCGATACCGCATACCAGACCCAGGGAGGCGTAGTCTAAGCTTTCAGGCATAGAGAGACGACCTTACCTCCAGGGTTATATAATATCTGCCTCAGTCAGTGCCGGGTGCCCGGGGCGGCCTCACCCTCTTGACCGCCTCTCTTATGTCCTCGGCCTTCACCGTCTTTCTCTTGGCATGGTTGGCCCACTCGACGGCCTCTTCGGCCACCTCCATGCCGTAGCTTTCCAGAACTTCTGCCAAGGCGTCTCGCGCGCCCTCACTGACCCTTTTGGCCCCAGCCTCGCGAATGAGTCTGCTGACCGGTGCCACTGGAAGTATCGCCATTATAGCTCCTCTCCTCCGATCGAATTCGGCCCTTACAGTCAGAAAAAGGATCAAAACAGCTTCTTCTCCTACTAAAGGGCCTAATAGACACCAAGTTGTCCATCAGATCTCTATATATAATTTTCGTAAACCCTAGGTTAACATTATGCAGAATAACTGAAGAAAAATCAGTATATACACATATTCGGCCAAAAATCCATTAATGGCCGTTTATTTTTAGCGGATACCCTGCAGCTCTGCTGCGGGGATGGGAAGGAAGACGCATCAACAAAAATTTCACATATGCTTATTAATGATATAAATTCGCAGTGCATGCTACATAATGAATAATATCCACGTGTACTTCCACAAACGAGGATGATACTATATCTGGCAACTGAATATTAGGGCTGGATCGCGGAGGAAAGTTATGTGAATTACGACGAAAATTCTTATCAATTCAGATTAAGAGTATATCGGTGATCGAATATGATTCTAAAACCGAACTTGAGAGGGCAGGTCCTTCCGATGCCGGTGGTCCTCATATCTACGGTATCGAAGGAGGGCATCAGAAACGCCGCGCCCTGGGGCTGCATCATGCCGATTTTGAGGCCTCTCGACGAGATCGCCATCGCCTCCTGGCTCAAGCGAGACACCCTGGAGAACATCCGGGATACCGGCGAGTTCGTGGTGAACGTCCCCACCATGGATATGAAAGAGGCGGTCGATATATGCGCGAAGAGCTTTCCGCCCGAGACGGACGAGTTCGAGGAGGCGGGCCTTCTCCCCCATCCCTCCGCCAAGGTGAAGCCCCCGGGGATCGCGGGATGCGTCGCCTGGATGGAGTGCGAACTCGCGGAGGAGATCCTGAGAGAGAAGTACTCCCTGATCGTGGGAAGGGTCGTCCACCTGGAGGGGAACGACGACTTCTTCAGCGAGGGGGGAGGGATGGACTTTGAGAGGGCGAGGCCCATGTCCATGATCATGGGGCCCGACGGGGTCTGCTACACCCACCCGGCCAGAGGGGATCGCTGAAGGTGAGAGGCACAACTTAATCCTTTTTACAATGCATCGTTCATCTGTTTTGCCTTCACATTACTCCCTGGGTCGATCTCGATCTTTGACGAGGATCACACCTTCACCGAGGTCCCTTTAATATTATTTTCACCAAAAATGATATATAGAGCTAATTATTTCTAGATAAGTAGAATTTAGTCATAAATTAGGAGGCATAAAAACGATGAAAATATGCAAAAAACGGGGAGATATAGCTAGATCGCCCCTTACGCTGCTTCTCGCGATTTCGATCTTCCTCGTCGCTCTGCCCGCTGTCGCCTACGACCTGGTGGTCCCCGGAGACCTGGACGGCGACCTGATCATATCGGACGAGGAGCTGGAAGCTGCCGATGAGTCCTACGACGCCGGAAAGATCACCGACGAGGAGCTGGAGAAGATTGAGCAGATCCACGAGAACTATCCGAGGACGATAACCGATACCGCGGGCCGAGATGTAACCATCTACAAGCCCATTGAGAGGATCATCACCCGGGAGCCTGACACCTGCCGGATAGTCGTCGCCCTCGGCGAGGGTGATAAAGTCGTCGCCTCCGAACAGTCGGTCAAGTCCTGCCTCTGTCCCACCACCTTCGGCGTCTTCGACCAGGGATGTCTTGAGTGCTATCAGACGATCCTCGATGGGAGGATGCCGGACCTTCCCGAGACAAGCACAAGATATGACATCTACTACGAGCTGATGGCCTCTCTCACTCCTGACGTCATCATCACCTCCAGCGAAACAAACGTCCAAGACTTCGAGAGCAAGGTGGGCTGCCCCTGCATCGTCGCTGGCGGTAGCGGCAGCAGCTACGACCGCGAAGGCGGCCTATACGGCCAGATCGAGGTCGTGGGCGAACTCCTGGAGAGGGAGGTGGAGGCAGAAGAGCTCATCGGCTTCATCGAGTCGAAGGTCGAGATGGTAAGATCCGTATCAGACAGCCTGGATGAGGACGAAAAGCCGAAGGTCTACTTTGCGCCCCGAGGTGCCAAGCTGGGCTTCTACGACCCCAAGGAGGGGCGCGACTTCACCAGGACGGTTACAGACTACGCTCCCTTGGAGATAGCGGGCGGCATCAATGTTGCCGGAGAGTGCGAAGGCAGCAGCATCAACGTCGGAATCGAGCAGATCATCGCCTGGGACCCAGATTACATATTGGTGGCCTGCAGCACTCCTGAGGACGTAGATGCGGTAGACTGGATCAAGAATTCCCCCGACCTCCAATCCATAAACGCCGTCCAGAACGGGAACGTCTACAACTGCTTCTACCCCTACTGTAGAGGTAGCCCCCCAGACAGAAGCCTCTTCAACATGATCTACATGGCCAAGCTCCTCCACCCCGAGAAGTTCGAAGATCTGGACATGGAAAAGGAGTGCAACGAGATCTTCGAGGCTTTCCTGGGGGTCGACGGCGTCTTCACCGAGTACGCCGATTACCTGGTCTGGCCGAGGGAGTGGCTTAACTTGAACTAAAATTTTGCTAATTTTGGGGGGACGAAGAGCTGCCCTCTCCCCTTAGTTTTGCTGGATTCAAAAATGCCTTAGGAAAAAAGACTGGCATAGTTACCGCTTTTTGGTCACATCCCAGATATTCCGAAATTCTGAGGATCTCGGCAATTCTGAGGATCTCGGTATTTGACGAATACTATTGCTCTTCTCTAATCATTTTTATCATATTGTTATCACCGATAATGATAAATATGGCTAATTAATCTTATCTGCGTAGGATTTAATCTGAAATTAGGTGGTATTAACTTGATGAAAATACACAAAAAAACTGGCAGAATAACAAGATCGCCCCTTATCCTGCTTTTGGTGGTTTCGATCTCCCTCACCGCCCTGCCAGCCGGCGCCTACGATCTGGTGGTCCCTGGCGACCTGGACAGCGACCTGATCGTATCGGACGAGGAGCTGGAGGCGGCCCAGAGCTCTTACGACGCCGGGAAGATAACCGCAGAGGAGCTAGCTAAGATTGAGCAGATAAACGAGAACTATCCGAGGACGATAACCGACACTGCAGGCCGAGAGGTGACCTTCTACAAGCCCGTGGAGCGGATCATCACCCGGGAGCCTGACACCTGCCGGATAGTCGTTGCCCTCGGCGAGGGTGATAAGGTCGTCGCCTCCGAACAGGCGGTCAAGTCCTGCCTCTGCCCCACCACCTTCGGCACCTTCGAAGAGGGATGTCTCGAATGCTATTATTCGATCCTCGACGGGCGGATGCCCGACCTTCCCGAGACGAGCACCCGGTACGACATCTACTACGAGCTGATCGCCTCCTTTGCCCCCGACGTCATAATCACCTCAGGGACCACCAACGTCCAGGACTTCGAGAGCAAAATCGGCTGTCCTGTCGTCGTCGCCGGAGGTGACGGCTGGATCTACAGCCGGGAGGACGGTCTCTACGGCATGATCGAGGTCATCGGCGACGTCCTGGAGAGGGAGGAAGAGGCCGAAGAGCTGATCGGGTTCGTCGAGTCGGAGATCGACATGATAAGCTCCGTCACCGAGACCCTGGACGAGGACGAAAAGCCGAAGGTCTACTTCGCCCCACGGGGCGCGAAGCTCGGCTTCTACGATCCCAAGGAGGGGCGGGACTTCACCAGGACATTTACAGAGTACGACCCTCTGAAGATAGCCGGCGGCAAGAACGTCGCCGAGGGGGCTGAAGGGTACGAGATCAACGTCGCTGTTGAGCAGATCATCGCCTGGAACCCTGACTACATCTTCATCGCATGCAGCACTCCGGAGGACGCTGAGGTGATCGAATGGATCGTGGAATCTCCTGACCTGCAGTCGATAGCCGCCGTCCAGAACGGAAACGTCTACAACTGCCTTTATCCCCACTGCAGGGGGAGGCCCGCCGATAGAAGCCTCATCAACATGCTCTACATGGCCAAGCTCCTCCACCCCGAGAAGTTCGAGGACCTGGATCTGGAGAAAGAGGGGAACGAGATCTTCAAGGCCTTCCTGGGGGTTGACGGCGTCTTCACCGAGTACGCAGACTACCTGGTCTGGCCGAGGGAGTGGCTGAACTCGCAGTAGATTTTGGGGATTTGGGGAGGGATAGACGATGGTTCCTCCCTTCTTTCACCATTTATACAGAGATAATGGAGGAAAAGATTGACCGGCATTATAAACTGGAACGAGCTTCGAAAGGCGATGATCTCTGAGGGGCGAAAGAGAAGAGGCCGTGAAAACCCCGGAGAGATGTGGGATAAGAGGGCAGAGGAGTTCAACAGGTCGACGAGAGGGAGGAGCGAGCGGACAGATCGGCAGGTGGCAAGCCTCGGGCTCGATCCGGACTGCACCGTCCTGGACGTCGGCGCGGGCACCGGCCGTCTCTCTGTCCCCATCGCCAAGATTGTGAAGCAGGTGACGGCGGTCGATCAGTCGAGAGGGATGCTCAATTATCTCGAGGAAAATATGGCCGAGGAGGGGCTCTCCAACTATCGATGCATTCAACAGAGGTGGGAGGACGTCGAGCTGGGGGTCGACATCGAGCCTCACGACGTCGTCATCGCCTCCCATTCCCTCGGAATGTTCGACCTTCGGGAGGCCTTGGCGAAGATGGATGCGGCAGCGAATAGACGCGTTTACGTCTTCACCGCCGCTGGCAAGTGGTTCTTCGACGACTTCGAGGAGGAACTCTGGGAGCGGGTTTACGATCGGCCCCCGAGGCGAGGCGGAGGTTTCCGATCCGATTACATGCTCCTCTACAACATCCTTCACGACATGGGGATCTATGCCAACGTCGAGATCAGGGACGCAGAACACGTCCAGCGGTACGAAAGCCTCGATGAGGCCGTAGAGCGGTGGAGAGAGAGGAGGGAGATCCCTGAGGAGAACGAACCCCTTTTGAGGGAGTATCTCTCCAAAAATCTCGAAAACGAAAACGGCGGAGGTCTGACCTTCAGGCGGAGGACGAAGAGCGCCATGATATGGTGGTCCAAGTCGGAAAGCTCGTGATGCGTTGAAATTTACTTGATATCAAGCGATACTAAATTCAGGGAGGACGAAAACGTGGCATTTGACATCTGGCTCTTGGCAGGCTTATTGGCCATCGGCCTGATACTCTTATCATCTTTGAAGATCACAAGGCAGTACGAGCGAGCCGTCGTCTTTCGGTTCGGAAAGCTCCTGGGCGAGAAGGGCCCGGGCCTGTTTTTGATAATACCGATCGTCGACAGGATCGTCAAGGTGGACCTGAGGATCCGGGAGCTGGACGTTCCGAGACAGACGGTGATCTCCAGCGACAACGTCAGCGTCGAGGTGGACGCCGTCATCTACTACAAGGTGACGAGCTCGACGAAGGCGATTGTGGAGGTGGAGGACTACGAAGCTGCTACCGCTCTTCTCGCCCAGACGACCTTGAGGGACGTCCTAGGCCAGAACGAGCTGGACACGATCCTCTCCAACAGAGACGAGCTGAACAAGGAAGTCAAGACGATTTTGGACGAGATGACCGACCCCTGGGGGATCAGGGTGGTCACCGCCACCCTGAGGGACGTTGCCCTCCCCGAGAATATGCTCCGGGCGATAGCAAGGCAGGCGGAGGCGGAGCGGGAGAAGAGGGCGAGGATCATCCTCGCCGAGGGCGAGTTCCAGGCGTCCCAGAGGATGAACGACGCCGCCACCCTATACGAGGAGAAGCCCTCTGCCATGAAGCTGAGGGAGTTTCAGACCCTCACCGAGATCGCGAAGGAGAAGAACCTCATCGTGGTATCGACCGGCTCTGACGCCACAAGGCCCTCGGCCGGGGAGATCTCAGCGACGGTGGGCCTCGCGAAGGCCGCTGTCGAGAGGTAAAACCAGAGGCATATATGGCGAAGACGGTGAGGCGAACCACAAGTCGGGCCGGTAAGAGAAGCGAGATGCAGGAGGCCCACGACTCCTTCGTATTCGCAAGGTACCTCTTCATGGCGGTGATCGTCGCCTCTATCATCATCCTGACGGGGGTGATCATAACCCTGGGGCCCCTGGACATCACTGTAGCCGACGCCTACCGGGCCCTCATCGCCAGGTTCTATCCGGGATACTTCGATGTGGACCCCCTCACCTCCCGAGTCGTCTGGAACATAAGGTTTCCGAGGATCGTGGGCGGGATCCTGGCCGGGTTCGGCCTTGGGGTGTGTGGATGCGTCATGCAGGCGGTTCTGAAGAACCCCCTCGCCAGCCCCTTCACCCTCGGGATATCGTCAGGAGCCCAGTTCGGCATATCCATCGCTGCCGTCCTGGGCATATCGTTGTTCGGCGGTCCCTACCTCCTCGTAGGCAACGCCTTCTTCTTCGCCATCCTATGTTCAGTCTTCATCATAGGGCTTTCAGCCATTAAGGGGGCGACCTCAGAGACCCTGATCCTTGCGGGGATCGCCGTCAACTACTTCTTTTCTGCCATGAGCCAGCTATTCAAGTACTTCGCCGACGACGAGCAGCTCCGGCTCATGACATCCTGGGGGATGGGGGACCTCGCAGCCTTTTCCTGGGCTAAGATCCCCCTCATCCTGGTCGTCTTCGGGGTCTGCATACCTCTTCTGATGCTCAAGGCCTGGGATCTGAACATCATGACCTCAGGTGACGAGACCGCCAAGAGCATCGGGGTGGACGCAAATCGGGTCAGGATATACATAATGCTCGTCTCAAGCCTGGTGGTGGCGACGGTCGTCTGCTTCACCGGCACTATCGGGTTCATCGGGCTTGTAGCGCCCCACATGGCCCGGATGATCCTTGGCGGAGATCACAGATTTCTGATCCCCGCCTCGGGAATTCTTGGGGCGGTGGTCCTGGTCGCAGCCGACGGTGTCGCCATGAACATCATCGCTCCGACGGTGATACCGACGGGGATCATGACCAGCGTGATCGGGGTTCCGTTCTTCATGTATCTGATGTTGAAAGGAAGAAGGAGGGAGTTTTGGGCATGATGATCCAACTTCAGGCAAAAGGGATAGTATTTGGCTACAACAGCTCGCCGATCCTCAAAGACGTCAGCTTTGAGATCGGGCCGTCGCGTCTGGTGACGATAGTGGGGCCCAACGGCTCCGGCAAGTCGACCCTGATCAAGTGCATCGACCGGATCCTGGCGCCGGAGAGGGGGAGCGTCCTGATCGATCGGAGGGATGTGACTAAGATGGACCGGATGGAGATCGCGAGGAACCTCTCCTACGTCCCCCAGAGCTCGGCCCGTACCTTCTCGTCGAACGTCTTCGACACCGTCCTGATGGGGAGGAGGCCCCACATCGGCTGGCTTTCTAGCTCCGACGACGAAGAGAGGGTCTGGGAGGTCTTGAGGCTTCTCGGGATAGAGGATCTGGCCATGAGCGGTTTCGGCGAGTTGAGCGGGGGGCAGCAGCAGAAGGTCCTGATCGCGAGAGCTCTCGTCCAGGAGACGAAGGTGATGCTCCTCGACGAGCCCACCAGCAACCTGGACATCTGGCACCAGCTCGACGTCATGAACATCGTACGCGATCTGGTGAAGAAAAGGAGGATGACGGCCCTTATGGCCCTCCACGACCTGAACCTCGCCTCGAAGTACTCTGACGGGATCATCATGATGAAGAAGGGGAGGATCATGGCCGCCGGAGATCCGGCATCGGTCCTCACACCCGAGAACATCGAGGCGATATACAATGTGGAGGTGGCGGTGAGGTCCCAATCCGAGGAGCCGTTCATCGTTCCCATCAAGCAGATTCGGCAGAACGGCTCGAGCCCTAGCCCCAGAGGGAGGTTCTTCTCAGGCGGGAAGAGGAGGTCCAGGCTGCCTCGGAGCCTCGCCGAGATAAAGGAGATCAGATTATCGTGATCCTGGCTCTTGATGCATAGATCTTCTGGAGGCGGGATCATAGGAGAGACGGCTATTGATACCTGCAAGCTGACGAAGACGTTCACGGTGCCCAGGGGCCTCGGCGACTTCGTCCGTCGGAGGCCCGCAATTGGAGGGATCACCCCCGTGGACGGGGTAGACCTTTCGGTCGAGAAGGGTGAGGTCTTCGGCATCCTCGGGCCGAACGGCGCGGGGAAGACGACGCTGATAAAGATCCTCTGCACCCTGATCCTCCCCACGGCTGGCGCAGCCCGGATAAACGGCTTCGACGTCGAAAAGGAGAGCGGAAGGGTCCGGGAGTCGATAGGCCTCGTCACCACCGACGAGCGGTCCTTCTACTGGAGGCTCACCGGAAGGCAGAACCTGGAATTCTTCGCCTCCCTTCACAACTTCTTCTCCGACGACGCCAAAAATATGGTCGAGGAGCTCCTCGGGGTCGTCGATCTGAGGTATGCCGCTGACGAGCGGTTCCTCAACTACTCAGCGGGGATGAAGCAGAGGATGGCCATCGCCCGGGGGCTCCTCAACGATCCCTCTGTCCTATTTATGGACGAGCCGACCAGGAGCCTCGATCCGGGATCAGCCCAAGGGCTGAGGGAGTTCATCAAGGAGGAGATCGTCAAGGAACGAGGAAAGACGATCTTCATCTCGACCCACAACCTGGAAGAGGCTGAGGAGCTCTGCGATCGTGTGGCGATCTTCGATGATGGGAAGATAAAGGTCGTCGGAACCCCCGCCGACTTGAAGGCGAGCCTGGGCGACGGATCGAAGCTTTCCGACGTATTCTTGCATTATTCTGGAAAGAAGTTTGAGGAGCGGGGTGGGGCCGGAGGCGTAGGATTCCGCCCCGACCGGAGGGGATTTCCCCACCGCGGCGGCGGCCTCGGTCGGAGGAGGGGTGGGGTATGACTATGATCTATCGGAAGGCCCTCTCCTTTGTGAGGAGGAGCTACATGCTCCAGATGAGCTACAAGTTCGAGTTCTTCCTCCGGCTCTTCTTCATGTTCTTCAACATTCTCACATACTACTTCGTCGCCAAGCTGATCGGGACCGCCGGGATGAAGTACCTGGAGCCTTACGGCGGCGATTACTTCTCCTTCGTCCTGATCGGGATCGCCTTCTCGGGGTACCTGATGGTATCGCTCCGGGGCTTCTCCGAGAGCGTCCGGGACGAGCAGATGATGGGGACCCTGGAGGCGATGCTGGTGACTCCCACCGACGCCTCGGCGATCATCACCCTATCGACCCTCTGGAACTTCATCTTCGCCTCCTTCCGGGTCCTCCTCTACCTCCTGATCGGGGTCCTTCTAGGCGTGAGCCTTGCGGGCGCCAACGTCCTTGGGGCGCTGATCATCCTCGGCCTCACCATAGTGTGCTTTTCCAGCATCGGGATCCTCTCCGCCAGCTTCATCATGATCTTCAAGAGGGGCGACCCCATCAACATGCTCTTCATGAGCACCTCGGAGCTCTTCGGGGGGGTCTTCTTCCCCATCACCGTCCTGCCGGCGTGGCTTCAGACGGTCTCTCACCTTTTGCCGATGACCTACTCGCTGAACGGGATGAGGCACGCTCTCCTCCAGGGCTACAGCTTGCGGGAGCTGGCGCCGGACGTGGGGACCCTGGTCCTCTTCTCAGCGTTGCTCTTACCGGCGAGCCTTCTCGCCTTTCGGTATGCGGTCCGGAAGGCGAAGATGGAGGGGACGCTGGTGCACTACTGAGGGGGGAGGAAAAGATCTATTGGGGAGGGGTCGCTTCAGGTTGGCGAACTTGAAGCGATCCTATCTCGTCGAATGCAGTTAGATTTTCATCCGATAGATACAAATAATTATACTGGTCATCACTTAAATTAAATGGCCAAAAAATCGGGCCGGGAATATTGAGATGAAGAGGCTGCTTGTTGCCTTCACAATGCTTGTCTTGATGGCGCAGGGAGCCTATACCGGGGAAGATGCAGTTTCAAGCGGCACAGATAAGGTGGGATGTATATGGGTAAGATAAAATTAGGTTGTCTGATGCTAACGGTGGCAGTTATTTTACTTCAATTCGTTTCCACGGGGCAGGAAGACGATAATGGATCGCATTGGTGGATAGATGAGGTAGGGGTAATGGTACCTGCGGTACAGGACCATTTTGTGCTCGGTGCTGATAGTTGGCAGAATGAAGATCCATTCCACATGCTCGTAATAGGAGACTCGATTGCTTGGGGCTGCGGATTGGATACAAGTGAGAAATATTCCTATCTGATAGCTGATTGGCTTCAAAAAGAGCTAAAAAAGCCGGTAGATGTAATAGTTCTTGCACATACTGGTGCTACTCTGGAAATGCCAGAAAATATAAAAAAAGAATATCATAATTTTCTTGATCCAGAGCTGAGTAGTTGGGACCCAACTATAATGGAACAGGTTGATAAGATTAGAGATCCAGAACATGTGGATCTTATTTTGCTATCCGGAGGAATAAACGACGTTGAAGTCGATAAAATTCTTGATCCATCAAACAGCTCAAATGACATAATTACTGGTTGTGCTGACATCGAAGACCCTATGTACAACGTACTCATTAAACTATTAAATAAATGTGATAATTCTAAAATCGTAGTGACGAGCTACTATCCAATCGTCTCCGAGGATACGCCCACCACCGCACTAAATGATTTTACCAAATTCTTAGTGTTGAATGATCCAGACTGGGGACATAAGGCTGGAGCTGCTTTGCTAATTCTAAGCCCGCTGACAACCGCTGGCGACTTAACTCCAATTGCGTTAAATTCGATAAGAGAAAATTCAAACACCTTTGATGGCAACTCACGAGGTAGTATAGGAAGAGCAGTTGATCGAGCTAATTTATATTCTCAATCACATTTTAATGCAGAGAGAGTGTCTTTTGCCCCGGTTAATTTTCCCCCTGAAAGATCATATGGCACGAGTACATCGTGGTTGTGGAGATTGATAGATACCAAGAATGGCGGCAAGACTGACGACCATAGATACGATTATCGCATTTCTTTATGCGATGGAACCCATAATTTATTTTGCAATTGGGACGATAAAATTGTTGCTATTGGCCATCCAAATGTAGAAGGTGCCAGGGAGTATGAACGTGCGATAAAATCCGTAATAGAAATTAGAGGACTAGAATGGTTGGATAGTATACTTCCAACCGTGCAGTTATTCCAGGTTATACCCACTAACTTGGCTGTAGGGGAACCATTGACAGTTGATTATACAGTAGCAGACAACGGTGGCTCGGGCTTAACTCAAGTGGAGCTATGGCGCAAGAATGAAACACGCGACTGGCAGGAGATCGTCCCGAAGAGAAACATACTGTCGGGCGAAAACGGCCCCCTTTCAGGCTCGTTTACGGATTCGCCACCCGCTCCCGGCAAGTACTGGTACGGCGTGCATGTGGTCGACAATGCCGGCAACTGGAATGACGAAAGGAATTCGAATACCAATTACCAGCCGGTCAGCTTCGAGCCTATCGAAGTCGAAGTAATTCAGACATCAACCACTCAATGTTCTATGGCTTGCGACTCTGCAGAAGCCGAATCTTGGTTTGAACGCGGTGTAGCTTTCTACGATCAGTTTGAGTACACAGAAGCTGTTGAGTGTTTTGATGAGGCAACCAAAATTTGCCCACAATACGAAGAAGCATGGGAAAAAATGGGCGATGCATATTTATATGGAAGTTTTATATTTGCTGTATTTTTCAGCGATAATAATCCTAGAGACGCAATACGTTGCTACGATGAAGCACTCAATATTAATCCAGAAAATGCAAATGTATGGAATAGCAAAGGCGTTGCATATGTCGATCTTGGCCAATATGATAAAGCAATCCAATGCTACGACGAGGCTCTGAATATTGATCCGCAATTTTCAGCGGCTTGGTATGGAAAAGGCTTTTCACAATATGAACAAGGTAATTTTGATGATGCTCTACAGAGTGTTGAAATGGCTATTGCCCTAAATCCCGAAATTCCTGATTATTGGCAAGAAAAAGGCGATATTCTTACCGCGCTAGGTTCAGATGAAGCACAAGCAGCATTCAATAAAGCCGAAGAGTTGAAGAAGATTCACAAACCCATTCGCGAAACGGAAGGCGCTGTTCAATATGATTGATTTCAAGTTGCTTCATTACGATGCGATTGCACAAAGGATCCAAGAACAAAACAAAGAATAAAGGATCCATAAAGCCACGTTGGAGGAATGAAAAAATGGACCGCGAGGCAGTCTTGAAGCTCCTTGAAAAGCTAAAGGTCGAGATGAAAGAGAAGCTGGGAGATAAGCTGGTCCAGCTCCTCCTCTTTGGCTCCTATTCGATAGGAGATTATTCGGCGTCCTCAGACGTGGACCTCCTGATCCTCGCAGATGGGGATCTGAGCCGGGCGGAGAGGGATCAGATAGACGATCTGATCGCGGAATACTCCCTGATGAGGCACGACGTGGTGATCTCGGCCATAGTCTATCCCTCGAAGACCTTTCTGGAGTACAGCACTCCTTTTCTCTTGAGCGTGAAGGAGGACGGGATAGCGATATGAGGTACCAGCGGGAGATGGCGGCCCTGTTGGAGAAGGCCGAGAGGTCGCCCCCTGCTCTCACCTCATTCAGAAGCCTTTCCTTCAGCTTTCGACATACCCATCCTCCTGAAACCCTGTCTCCCACCAGATCTTGACCCTGATCGACGACGCCGGGAGGCTGAAGCCCCCGTTCTCCTCCTTCAGAACCCGGCCCAGGTGATTCCAAACGATCGCCTCCTGCTCCGGCGTCGATATGCGGCGCTGGTGGCGGAAGTGCTCCATCGCCTCCTCCATGCTGCCGAAGCGCTGGCTAGCGCCGCTGGCGGATGGTTCTGGACGTGGTGCCTCCAGACGAATACGCCGCTTTGGGCAGTTAGATTAAGGATGAAGTGCAATATCAAATCCACCTGAAATATGAGGAGGATTCGTCGTGAAGAGATATCGAGCCGTATTCCATCTGACCGAGAACGAAAGGCCCTTCTCCAGGTTAGAGACAGAATACCTCCCGAATCGCCCCCGGCGGCGCGGGAGCGCGGGGCTGCCGTGTCGAGAGCGCGGGACCCCGCCGGGCGAGGAAGACGGGCGGCGAAAACAGAAAGGGGCGGGAAGGGCGGCTGAATCTTCGCCGCCGATCCCAGTAAAAAGATCGTGCGGACGCTGAAGGCGAAAGATAGATAACTTCAAAGCTCCCAAAATGAGATAAATGGAATCCTCAGAAATTGAAAGATCAAAAGCCGACGTTCGCCCTCTAGATCTGGACAACGAGTTTGTACGGGACGTTATTGAAGGGATTGAAGACTTCAAAGCAGGGCGAGGGAAATCTTTTGACGACAAGGACGACTTGATGAGTTACTTGAAACACCTTTAGTTGTAGCTCCCATCTTGTTTCAATAGCCCCATGACACCTAACTACTTCCTGACCAAGCGGTTCATAAACAACTACAAGAAATTAACACGCAAGAACAGGGAGCTAAAAAGCCAGCTTGATAACAAAATTGAGCAAATAATAGACAATCCGGAGATCGGCGCGCCAAAACGTCACGATCTCGCGGGGATACGTGGAGTTCATATCGGTCCTTTTGTCATCACTTATACGGTTATCAAAGACACGATTTTTTTCATAACCATAAACCACCACGACGCGGTTTACGGCGAAACGAGCGCCATTCTTGCGCAGCTGGTTGAGCTGTACCCCAGATTATGGGACGACCCTCAAGGTGACTAGAAGATCATGGCTTTTCACCTCAGTCCTGCTGTCGATCGGCGCGGGGATGCGGGGCGGCCGCGTCGAGGGGGCGCTGGACCCCTGCCGGGCGAGGAAGACGGGCGGCGAAAACAGAAAGGGGCGGTAAAGGGCGGCGGGGTCGAGCGGAGCAAGTGGGGGGCGAGGTCGCGTCGGATGGGGTGCTGTTGGGAGAGGGGGCGGGATGAAATCGAAGCTGAGCTGTTGCGAAGGTGGGATTGCTCGGGTGGTCGACTTCGAGCTGCGACGAAAGGTTTTGTGGTGTGCGTGATCAGTATTATATAATACCAACTCAAACCGTGTGAAGTGAGGGTGCAATTATGGGCCTTAATAATACAAAATATTTTGCCCTATTAAGAAGGTATCGGACTCAGCGCACAATTTCTATTTCTGCTGGAATATTCATAATCGGATTGGCATTTTTAGCTCTTTCAGCATATTTGTCAGATCACCCTGTTTGGCAATCAATAATTATGAACTTAGGTTCACTATGCGTGGTCAGTATAGTGGTTACGCTAATTTGGGAACTATTTGCTAAGAATGCATTTTTAAATGAAGTTGAAACAATATTAAATTTTAATGAAGATCTCAGAACTACTGGCCTATGTAGAGCTTCAAATGATTATTTAAGCATCATAGACTGGGAAAAACAATTTGCTAAAGTAAGTAATCTGGATATATTGGTTATATATGCAAATACGTGGAGACAGACGCCGGCAATACATGAAACGTTACGAATATTAGGCGATAATGCTGATGTTAAAGTTAGATTGGTTGTTCCAGATCCTGAGGATGGAAAATTAATGGGCGAATTAGGCCAACGTCTTAATAAAAATTCAAATGATATAAAAAGTTCGATTAAGGAGGCCGTAGGCGAATATAAATCTATATTTTCAAAAAATTTATCTGTATGGTATCTCTCCTCAGCACCGTTGTTTGCAATGTACAGGTTAGACGATACCATAGTATTAACTCTATATAGCCATCGTAGAGATAGAGAGAAGGTTCCTACATTCATCTTTAGGAATGGGGGCACAATGTACGAATTCCTTGTGAAGGAATTTGATACATTTGTGGACGAGGATTTTGGTCTTTCGAGAACGGATACCATCGGGGGATAACTTGTATTATATAAAATCTGCTAAAATTTCTGAAAGTGTGGGGGATATATCAGGGTCTGCTATCGAAAAAGCTAGACGAGCAAGACTGATAGCTTGGGATATCGAGACTTCGGGACTAGATTGGAAAAATAATCGAATTGGAACCTGCCAGGTGTACATACCAGGAGATAAAATATATATTGTATTAATAAACGATTGCACACCACATAACTTAAAATTACTGCTAACTAATAATGATATTTGTAAAATATTTCATCATGCAACTTTCGATTTAAGATTTATGACACACAACTGGTCAATAAAAACACAGAATGTGGTTTGTACAAAAATAGCATCAAAGATATTGAATCCGTCTATGAAAGACCACAGCCTTAAAAATATTCTCAGCCAATATCTTGGAATTACAATCAGCAAAGAGATGAGATTGACAAATTGGACGACTAGTAACCTATCAAGCAATCAAATTAAATATGCTGCAACAGATGTCTTTTATTTGCCTCGATTATTTGATGCATTAAAATATGCATTGATAAATTGTGATCGCTGGGATCTAGCCGAAGCATCGTTTGCATATTTACCCACCAGAGTTGAGCTAGATATCTTAGGCAGCAGGGATGTATTCATATATTGATCTTTATGAGATGTTTCTGCCCAATGTCACTATCTCTGCAGCATTTGGTGCCGGTTATTAAAATACTAAATTAATATTAATTATATATAATAAAGCTCCGGAAATCAGATCCAATCCAACCCCGTTCTCTCCTCATCCCGCCGTATCCTAAATCTCACCCCGACGGGCAGAGGATGCACAGAACCTTACACAGATCCTCGTCCAGGGTCTTCAGAGCCTTCCGGATCTTCGTGTCCTTCATCATATCGTTGAGGTAGTTGAGCCGAACGATCACGTCGTCGATATTCGCCTCGGCCTCCTCCCGCCCCTGCCGGACCGTGGAGTAATACACCTCGGCCCTCTCCCTTCCCACGTCTATCCCGAAGAAGTCGTAATCGAAGAGCCCCTTGAACTCCAGGATGATGGGCTTGTAGATCGAGCGCATCCGGGGGATGTAGAAGTCCTCCAGCATCTTTCGTAGGAGCTTATTCTCGACGTATCCGATGTCGACCCGCAGGTACCCCTTTCCGTGAATGTACCGGGAGTAGAAGGCGTTGTACCGGATGGTGGAGGCGAGGTCGGTCCGCAGCTTCAGCCGGAACTCCCACTCCTCCCCGAACTCGACGACCCCCTCCTTGGTCAGGATGTGCCTCGCCTCTATGACGAGGCTGTTATAGAACGCGATGATCACCTGGTCCACCCCGGGCCGCTCCTCGCTGATCAGGACCTCCTCCACGCCCCAGCCGAAGACCTCCGTCGCCGCCTCCTTCGTCGAGCCCAGGGAGTCGAAACGTCGCAGCATCTCCAAAAGATCGCCCATCTTCTCCATCTATGGTTTGGTGGTCCTCCAGCCCTGATAAATATTTTGTCTTAATTTTCTGGTCCTCTCTCTGGGAGAGCTCATCAGATCGTCCGGTTTTCCTGAATCAGGGTAAGCATATCTTTAATATCCCTCCCGACCAGCTATATTTTGGTGCAGAATAATGATTGAGATAACCGATGCCGCAGCAGAAAAGCTCCTCATGAACTCCGTGGAGGGGAAGGTCGTCAAGCTATTCAAGACGAGCAACCCCGGCGATCTGCCCAAGTTCGCCCTGGGCCTCGCGCCCTTCGACGAGAAGGACCTGGTCTTCGAGAGCAACGACGTCGAGGTCTACATCAACCCGAGCGACTTCGAGGATCTTCGGGTCGCCGTCATCGACTACGTCGACGACGAGAGGGGGAGGGGCTTTGTCGTCATCAAGGGCCAGGCTGAGGCCTGCGGCCTTATGAGCTGCGAGGAGTGCGGCCAGGACTCCTGCAACCAGTGACGCGGCTGGACGCGACAAAGGTAAATGATTGTTAGAGAAACAGGGGAGATAAAAGGATGAGGGACGAGCAGGCCACGGTGAGGCCCATCGCCGTCCCCACCAGCCTCAGGGCGAGCTTTATATCTTCTGTCGAGGGATCTCTCCCCCCATCGCCGACGACGTAGACCCCGGGCTTCTCAAGCCTCAGCCCCAGGGCACCTGCCGCCGCCGCCATCGGCCAGCCGGAGTTGGGACTTGGAGTTCGTGCATGATCCCGCAGGGCCGTCTCGATAGTCACTTTTGCCCTCGATGGTCGGGCCGCGGCGATGATCGGAAGGCTCAGTCTTGCAGGAACCCAGTTGGCTAGATCGTCGAGCCTCGCTGAGGCGAAGCCGAGGTCTTTCAGCTCTTCTGTTCGATAGCCGAGCATGCTGTCCAGGGTGTTCACGGCCTTGAAGGCGAGTGCCGCCTCCACTCCAAGGCCGAAAGGCGTGAAGAGGAGGTAATAGAAGAGGGGTGAGACCACGGTGTCAACATAGTTCTCAGAGAGGGACTCGATCACCGCTGAGGTCGCCTGGGTTCTCGTGAGCCCTTCGGGGTTTCTGCTCACCAGGGCAGAAAGAAGCTTCTTCGCCTCATCGAGGTCCTCCTCCACGAGCCTTCCGATTCCCTCCGATGTATCGAGAAGGCACCTTATCGCCATCGTCGCCTTTAGAAGGTACGCGGAGACGACGACGCCGAGGCTAAAACCGAGGAAGGAGACCCGATCTCCCGCCTCGATCAGAAGATGGCCCGCCGCAGCCGCTGAGAGGATGACGAGAAGGGCGACCTCTGCGCCCTCGATCCTCGATAGCCTCGCACGCCTCTTCAAAAACCCGATCATCCCTCCGATGATTACCACCGGATGGACCCGGGCGGGTGGCTCGCCCAAGATCAGGTCCATCGCGACCACCAGAAGGAGGACCATCAGCGGCTCGGGGATCAGAGCGATGACGGTAATTGTATCGGGGATCATATCGGTCTAACCCTCTCTTTCATCGGGATCCCTGGAAGTCCGGCAGGTAAATAACCTTCTTCTCGACCTCTTTCCAGATCTCCTCGAGTCCATCGCCCCGGATCAGCCCATCCATAACCCTCTCCGCCACTTCAGGTTTGTGGATCAACGCACAACCCTCACAGGACCATTCGCCATCCACCATGCGACCTCCTGTCCTCTCGTCGTTGCAGGGGTAGAAGGGGCAGAAGCAGAAGGTACAATCTTGGTCGGGAAAGTGGCAGGGGTAGCGATCACAGCTCACCCTTTCCATCCGAGCACCCTCTCTAGGGCCAAAACCAGCCTCACGTTTTCCTCTCTATTTCTGACGGCCACCCTGATGTAATCCTCGCCGAGGCCGAAGGAGCTGCAGTCCCGAACTAGAATCCTCTCTTGTTCCATCCTCTCGACTAGCTCAGGAGATCGAATTCCAGCGGGCTCCACCCCCACCAGGATGAAGTTGACGGAGCTATCAACCGGATCGAGGCCTAGGCGTTTCAGCTCGCCGGAGAGCCAAGCCAGCTCCTCCTTTATCATCTGCCTGCTCTTGGGCAGGTGGCCGGTCATGGCGAGAAGGTGGGCTCCTGCCGCCGAGGCGAGGGAGCTTATGCTCCAGGGAAGGCGGGTTCTATTCATCACCTCGGCGAGCCGATCTCCGGCAACGCCAAACCCGAGCCTTATCCCCGGAACCCCGAAGGATTTGGTGAGGGACCTTATGACGAAGAGGTGCTCCATCTCTGGAGCCATATCTGCCACGGTCTGTTGGGGGTCTGAGAGCTCGATGAAGGCCTCATCGACGAATAGAACGGTCTCAGCCCTCTCGCACCTTTCGGCTAGATCCGCGATCGCTGACCTGGGGAGGAGAATCCCCGTTGGATTGTTGGGGTTGCAGATGAAGGCGGCCTTGGCCCCCTCCAGGAGGGCATCGTCCAGAAAATCCTTCGGATCTTTGGGGGTTTTGATTCCCCTTTGGACGTGGACGATCTCTGCCCCAAAGAGGCGGGACTGGGTCTCATACTCGCCGAAGGTCGGCGAAGTTATCACAACTTTATCCCCTTCTTCTATCAGGGCCTCTGCAAAGAGCCTCATCAGCTCCGAGGAGCCATTTCCGGGAACTACGTTCTCTGGGTCGACCCCCACGAACTTTGCACATGCCTCTCTGAACTCGGTGTAATCGTTGTCGGGATAATGGCCGACGCTCTTCATCTCCCGCAGGATCAGGCCCTCCAGAGGAGGATGGCCCAGGGGATTTATGTTGGCGCTGAAGTCGAGGAGGTCTTCTTGGTCGAGGTCCAGGCTTGAGGCCGCGGCCCTGACCCTTCCGCCATGGTGGCAGGCCTCGGCCATGGCAAAGCTCTTTCTGATTTGCATCGATGATCGCTTCCCTCTCAGCCTTAACACATTTCAACCTGGCGGATTGATTTAAACCAGGATGGATTTTTATCAATCCAACTGGATTTTCTATACATCTAAACATAATCCTTAATTTTTGCCATTAAAATTACGGTCACGATTTCACAAACTTAAATGTATATGTGTTCTAATCAATAATTTAAACAATAATATACACATTATACTAGTTAGCAATCCGAAAGGGTTTTATGTTCTACAGGTGACTACCGAGCAAACCAGAGTATAGAAGGAGGTCAAGCATGGATAAGATGGAAGGCAGCTTTGCCGTTGAGGACATGCAAAATGTCCAGATCAACATCGGTGAGATCGTGAAGGAGGTGGAGGAGTGGGACCAGCCCATGGGCCCGTTCCCTTACCCATCGATCGCCACGCTTCGAGACTGGGACTTCAAGCTCATAAATAGGTACAGGGTATTTTACTCTCCCATCTGTGATCGGTGTACCCTTTGTACCTACGGTCCCTGCGATTTGACTGGAGACAAGAGAGGTGCCTGCGGCATAGACCAGGCCGCCCAGCAGGGAAGGATCGTTCTTCTGGCAGTCCTCATGGGCTGCACAGCCCACTGTGCTCACGGCCGACACCTCTATCACTGGTGTCTGGACAAGTTCGGTGATCTACCCTTCAAGATGGGCGATGAGATCCTGGTGGACGCGCCTCTCACCAGGACGATAGCCGGAATTAAGCCCAAAACCATCAAGGACTTTGGTCCCGTTCTTAACTACGTCGAGGAGCAGGTTGCTCAGCTTCTGGCCTGCACCCACACCGGCCAGGAAGGAAACTACAGGGACTTTGAGTCGAAGGCCCTCCACGGCGGGATGCTCGACTCCCTGGGCAAAGAGGTATCAGATCTGATCCAGATTGTGGCCTACGATATGCCTAGGGGCGACGAGGACGCTCCGTTGGTGGAGTGTGGGATGGGTACCCTCGACAAGAGCAAGGCGATCCTGATCACCTACGGCCACAACCTGGCGGGCTCCGCCGAGGCCATGTTCTACACCGAGGACAACAACCTCTGGGACAAGGTCGACATCGGCGGCGTATGCTGCACAGCCATCGACAACACCAGGATCTGTGAGGGCCTGGGGCACCCTGACAAGGAGTTCAACGATAAGTACAGGATGATCGGGACCAAGGCAAAGATCGCAGGAGCCATCGGCTGGTGGAGGAAGATGGTCCGGGGCGACTGCATGGACTGCATCATGGTCGACGAGCAGTGTGTCTGGACCGATGCCATCGTCGATGCCGAGAAGTACAAAATCCCCCTGATCGCCACCAACGAGAAGATCATGCTGGGCCTGCCGGACAGGACCAACGATCCCGTCGACGAGATCGTCGACGACCTGGTGAACTTCAGGATGCCCGGCGTCGTAGTTCTCGACCCGGTAAAGGCCGGAGAGGTGGGCGTCAAGACGGCGATCGCCGTCAAGCCGAAGCGAGCCGAGATCAGAGAGGCAGACCCCTTCCTCAGCGATGAGGAGTTCAAGAAATATGCCGAGTCTTGTACCTATTGCCACTCCTGCCAGTTCGTCTGTCCCCCCCACATCAAGATAGGCGACGTCGTCCAGGAAGCGGCGAAGGGCAACTACGAGCCCCTCAGCTCGACCTACGAGATCTGCGTCGGCTGTCGAAGGTGCGAGCAGGTCTGTCCTCAGGATATACCGATCCTCAGCCTCTACGCCTACGCCAACAAGGAGTACATCAGAAACCAGAAGTTCAAGATGAGGGCCGGAAGAGGTCCCGTCAAGGACACTGAGATCAGGCGCGTCGGCGCGCCTCTGGTTCTGGGAACGATCCCCGGGGTCATAGCCATCATCGGCTGTGGCAACTACCCGAACGGGACGAAGGAATGCTACGACATCGCCCGCGAGTTCGTCGATCGGGGCTTCATCGTGGCGGCCACCGGCTGCATGGCGATGGACATGTCCCTCTACGCCGACGAAGAGGGTAAGACTATCTGGGAGCAGTTCCCCGGCGGCTTCGACGGCAGAAACATCTGCAACATAGGTAGCTGCGTCTCCAATGCCCACCTTCACGGAGCCGGGATCAAGGTCGCTACCATCTTTGCCGGGAGGAACGAGCGTGCTAACTACGACGACATCGCCGACTACATCCTCAGCAAGGTGGGCGCCTGCGGCGTCGCCTGGGGAGCATACTCTCAGAAGGCCGCCTCCATCGCCACCGGTTTCAACAGGCTTGGCGTCCCCGCCGTCGTCCAGTCCCACAGCGTCATGTACAGGAGAGCCTTCCTGGGCAGGACCGACAAGAAGGAGGACTGGGAGATCATCGACGCCCGGGACGGCTCGAGGGTTTACTGCGAGCCCGCGCCAGAGCACCTCCTCTACGT
>Ga0334899_1000409_pt1 | contig 55384 bp, 48 predicted proteins | sample GraSluR3_MG_FD_207219 | JGI IMG/M metagenome (GOLD analysis project Ga0334899, IMG submission 207219) | Sludge microbial communities from methane-producing bioreactor in Wageningen University, Netherlands - Granular Sludge_8_08-R3 | ecosystem: Engineered > Bioreactor > Anaerobic > Unclassified ...
ACCTGTAACCATGCCGAACACAGAAGTTAAGCTTCTTAGCGCCGATTGTAGTGAAGGGTTTCCCTTTGTGAGAGTAGGACGTCGCCACGCAATGATAAAGCCAAGTCGAAAAGGACTTGGCTTTTTTTGTTGCAATAAATAACCTATTATAGATCTTTATCGTGTTTCGTCGGGGTTTGTTCAGTCATTTTGACAATCAATTGATTGTTCAGTTCTTTATATTTATCCAAGGAATACTTAGCAAATTTTTCAGTTTGTTCATTTAAATAGTCCGCAACTTTATCTGGATTATCTTCTAGCATAATTTTTGCATTTTTATCTGTTTCTGATACTTGTTTTGTTAAGTATTTCCGTACTTCTTGACGCAAAGGTAACGTTTCTTTGCTTTTAAATTCGGAATAATTGGTTTTTGCCAGAACATTGGTTAAGCGATATGTCCAATACGCTGATTTATCATCAGGGGTATCAGTTCCACTTTGATAATAATCAGGTGTTTGCGTAATGTTACTGTAAAATGGAATATAGTTACTTGTATCTGTTACACCTAAGGCAAGCCAATGAATACCACTTAATTCTGTTGGTACATCATTGCGAAATTGTAAAATGTGGGATTCCATTGTGTTGGGAACAGATATAGGACGATACTTATCTGGTTGTGATCCAGTCATAGTATCATATTTTGTTCCATTAAAGTGTAAAGTTAAAATATAGGCTACTTTAGCAAAAGTAATGGGCTCATCAGGCTTTTCAAACATATTGAAATCCGTATCTGTAATCTTTTTCTTGTTAGATGGTGTCAACATCCGCTGTCCATCCCACATTCTAGGCGTATTGTATTGCGCATCTTCTGTTGTATCGGCAAATACTTGGCGTACAGAAAATTTTTCTGGGTTTTTAGCGAGGTCATTTTTTTCAATAAACTCTTTTAAACCTGTTGAGACGCGCACGTTATTCGTATCTGCTAAGTCAATGTCACCAATTGTCAATGTATTTGCGATAACGGCGTAATGATCGTCTGGAACACGTACAGCTGCCCAGTTGTGGCCTGAAACGATTTCCATGTACCAGATTTCCTCTTTATTTGAGAAGATAACACCATTTACTTCTGCTGCCCCTTTTTCTTCTACAATTTTACCTAAGCGTGTGATTCCTTCTTGCGGTGAAGAAATATAAGGGAGAACCACTGTAACAATGGAATCTTCTGCGATACCATTCTCGACTAATGGATCTAATTTCAATACTTTTTCTTTTGTAGTAGCAGACTCTGTACCGCTCATTGCAACATTTTTACTATTAATACCAGCTTCTTCATATAAACCTTCTGAAGTATCCCATTCTGGTGTTGCTGTGTATTTTAATTGCTCTTTTGGTAATGTCAAAGAGAATTTATTTCCATTTGAAATATAATTGGTAGGGTTGGTATTGGCTTGACGCACTACAAAGTGTTTTGCCCAAGCTGTCCCCATATCCTCATTGCGCGCTATCATGGTCGATCCATCTTCGCTAGCATCTTTACCTACTAATACCGTTGTACAAGCATCAGCGGTTGATGAAATTGCCAAAGTAACTCCAGACGCAATTAGTACTATTCCTAATTTTTTTATCCAGTTTGTTTGAATCATTTTGTTCTCCTCCTACAATTAATTTCTGACAAAATGAGCATAACAATAAATGTATGCGATTACAACTTAAATAAGAAAGAATGTAAAAGAAATCACAAATGAAATAGCAATTAATGATTGCATTTTATAATCGTAACACTATTGGAAATATAGCTATTTTTCAGATTATTAAAAATAACAGTGAATAAAAAAATAGGAAGAAGTTTATTAATTTTTAATGGAACGAAATCTAGTCAATGTCATCTAAAAGATTGAGTGACTGGGTCTAATTTTTTTACACCAGAATAAAAGCACTTTAGGCAAATTTTGAAAGTAATTTCGCTTAATTTTGTTATAGAAACGAACAGGACCTCAGTTGCTGAGATTTGTCACTTCTAGTATCACAATATTTCAAGCGAAAATAGGGTAGAATTTGAAAATACAAAAAAGAACCTTGATTTATCAAGGTTCCAAAAAGAGCCACTTGTCGGGCTTGAACCGACGACCTCAGCCTTACCATGGCTGCGCTCTACCTGCTGAGCTAAAGCGGCATATTGTTATTTCAATCAAACACAAGAAGTATTATAACGAAGCTAATTCTTAAAGTCAATATTTTTTGAAGTGTAATTTTCTAGTGAAAGTTAGATTTTACGAATTTTAATTTTATGAAAAACAGTAGCTTAAACAAAAAATCTTGGGAAAACAAGAATCGTCTTCTCAAGATTTTTTGTTTGGCCTGATTGTTATTAAAATTTAGCTGGAACACCAGTTAAATCCTGATAGAGTACACCCATGAGCGTCTTTTGATTGATGACATTCCCATGATTACTAAGGAGTAAAACGGCATCTTGTCCATCCTTACTGATAAGTACCATACAGTGTTGGGAGGCGATCATGCCATTTGCACGGAGATATAAGCCTTTATCATATTGCCCCCCATTGTAAGTTGCATCGGTTTCTCGTTGCCAAGCAGCATTTAAAACATCTGAACTCACTAAAGTACCCGCTAGCAATTGGTGATAATACCAGTACAAATCTCCGGCTGTCATCCCGAGATTGCCTGTCCCTAATTCCCGGACAAATTGGCCTTTTTTTTCGGTGACAACTTGGCTATAATCCGCTGCATCTTTGCCGCCATAAGAGACAGTATGATTACTATTTTGGTACCAGTTCGGGTATTGCACAATTTGTTTTAATCCTAACTGATTACCAAAAGTATTTTGAATAAGCTGAGCGTAGCTGGTGTGGGTAATTTCGCGTAAAATTCCAGCTAACAAAATGTAGTTAACAGGCGAATAAAAAAAGCGACCACTATACTTAATTTGCGCATTATTTACAGCAAAATTCACAACTTCTGCTTCACTGTTTACACTTAGAGGAATCTCTGGTAACCCAAGGCCGGAAGTCATATGCAACATCTGTCTGATTGTAATATTTTCACTGCCATAAATTTGTGGGAAAAATTGACTTAAGGGCGTATCCAACGTTAAACGACCAGCTTCGATTTGTTTGTAGATTAAAGTAGCTGTTAAACTTTTTTGAACCGACCCAATTTGATAAAGAGAAGCAATGCTATTCCGTTTTTGATTAGCAAAATCTTGGTAACCGTAGCCTTGTTGTAAAATAATCTGGCCTTTTTTAACAATCAGGGCAGTACCGACAAAATTATCTAATTTCAAACGAGTATCAAAACTTTCTCCCACCGGTGCTAAAATATCTTTACTTAAATTTTGATAATCATCAGCAGATAAAGGTGTGGTAATAGTATCTTCATTAGCGACTTCGTTTTGATTTTCTGAATAGCTCGTACTGGTAGTTGGTGGTTCTTTATTGTTTTCAGTGGTACTTGCCGTTGCAAAAAAGAGACTCTCTTTATTGCCATACAGCCAATAACTTAATCCCCCAATGATAAATAATACAATTAAAGGATAAATCAATCGGTTTTTCTTATTTTTAAAGTGACGTCCACGCATCGTTCTACCTCCAAAATTCAATTTATTTTACTCGTCTTTTTAAGAAAAGAAAAGTATTTTAAAAAAACAGGAGAAAAAGTTTAAATTAATCTTGCGAAAATTTAAAAGAATTGCTATCATATTGTTACAGTATTCCGGCATAGCTCAGTTGGTAGTAGCGCATGACTGTTAATCATGATGTCGTAGGTTCGAGTCCTACTGCCGGAGTTTTGCTCTCGATTTTATCGAGAGCTTTTTTTGTGGGCGGATTGTCAAATCAAGTACAACCCTTTATTAAAATTTCATCTTATTGCGTAAAAGCTGAACGAGTCCGTTCAGCTTTTCTTATATTCAAAAATATGTACGATTTCAACAGTGTGATGTTTTTTAGGTCATTATAAAAATGAAATTTACGGAAACTAGCATTTGTAATAGAAGAGTATTTTTTTGTAAAAGACTTGTTAAGAAAATGACAAAGGGGTTAAAGGTAAGCTTAAGTTTTATTTGTTATCCTTTTTATAGTCATTCCTAATGATAGTGGATGAATGGCTAAAGGAGGCTATTATGAAGCAGCGATTGGCATTTTTTGATAATGCAAAGTTTATTTTGATGATTCTTGTCGTATTTACTCATTTATTAGAGCCTTTTATTGAAGATTGGCAAGGGTATCATAATCTTTACTATTTTATTTTCATTTTCCATATGCCGGCTTTTGTTTTGATTGCGGGCTATTTTTCTAAAGGATTACAAAAGAGCAATGCTGGCAAGATTTTAAAGAAAACCCTATTTCCTTATCTGATTTTTCAATTGGTGTATTCGTGCTATTATACTTTAATTGGTTTAGAAGATAGTTTTTCGTGGAACTTGTTGCTACCAAACTGGTCATTATGGTTTTTAATCAGTCTTTTTTGTTGGCAGTGTTCCTTAACTCTATTTAAAAAAATATCACCACCTCTTGCGATTGCTGTAAGTATCCTTTTAGCCTTAGTAGTAGGATACTTGCCTTTTATTGACCGAAATCTTGCAATGCAGCGGTCCTTTGTCTTTTTACCATTCTTTCTAATTGGTCATTATTTTTCTTGGGAAAAATTAGTCGCAATACGCCAGAGTCATCGTTATTCTTTTGCTTTAGTGGGTTTTGGCAGCATTTTTGCATTTATAAATCAATTTGAAACTTTCAATAAATATTTGGTGTTTGGCTCAAAACCTTACGCAGATTTCCTTAGTGATCCACAGCTGGGCGCGTTTATTCGCTTATTGGTAATGTTGTTAGGTTTTGTCGGAATATTATCGTTTTTACTCATTGTGCCAAGGCAAAAAACAATTTATTCGGACTTGGGGCGCAACACTTTGACGGTCTATTTATTACAAGGATTTGTGATCAAAGGACTGCGGGCGTTAAATATTGCGGAGTTCAATCTAGGAATTGGCGGCTTTATCAGTTTACTTATCTTTAGCGTAGGATTAACATTCTGGCTAGCGTCACCCAAATGGCAGCAAATTTATGAGAACTTGCAGGAAAAGTTGCAAAAAAGTGTTCGGCAACAGTAGCAAATTTTGTGAGATTAGAAAGATTCCATTTTTTATAAACTTCCCATTGTAAAATGATGCATGTAAAATTCGATTAAAAAGAAAAGATAGAAAGGGTAATTGTCAGAATTTTCCCATCAGTTGTAATTTTCTGGTGGCAGGAGTAAAATAAAAAAGTATGTTATTTCAATGTGAGAGGATGAAGAAAATGTCAGCAATCGACAAAGAATTGACAGCCAAATTTGCTGCTGCCTTTAAAGAAAACAATAAACAAAATGCATTACAACGAGGTGTAGTGAAAAATGGTATCAGCGCTTCAGCTGAAAATATGAGTGCTCATGTAAATAATGTGCCAATCTTTTCAGTTGATCTGGCCACGGGAAAAGTAGCAAACCAAATGCAATCCGGTCGTTGCTGGATGTTTGCCGCATTGAATACTTTCCGTCATAAAATGTTGAATACCTTTTATTTGAAGGATTTTGAATTATCCCAAAACTATACTTTTTTCTGGGATAAATATGAAAAAGCCAACTATTTTTATGAAAATATCTTAGCTACTGCGTCAGAAGAATTAACTAGTCGTAAAGTGGCATTCCTTTTGCAAACACCACAACAAGACGGTGGCCAATGGGATATGATTGTTTCAATTTTTGAAAAATACGGCGTCGTTCCTAAGACGGCAATGCCAGAAAGCAGTAACTCCTCTAATTCACGAGATTTGAATAATTACTTGAATAAAAAATTGCGTAAAGATGCCGTTACATTGCGTAATTTAGTAGCCGCAGGAAAAGAAGCGGCAGCAATTCAAAGTGCAAAAGAAAAAATGTTGGAAGAAGTCTATAACTTTTTGGCGATTTCTTTAGGGAACCCACCAGAAACATTTGACTTTGAATATCGTGATGAAGAAAAAAATTATCATTTGGATCAAAATCTTACACCACAAAGTTTTTATGAAAAATATGTTGGGTTGAATTTAAATGACTATGTCAGCATTATTAATGCCCCCACCGCTGATAAACCTTATAATCAATCCTATACAGTTGAGATGTTAGGCAATGTTGTAGATGGTAAAGAAGTGAAATATTTAAATGTGGATATGATGACTTTCAAGAAATTAGCGGTTGCACAGCTTGAACAAGGAGAATCAGTCTGGTTTGGTTGTGATGTTGGCCAATCCTCCACACGCGATTCTGGTATTATGGCAATGGACGCTTATGATATGAATGACTTGTTTGATATTGATTTTACGATGACCAAAGCAGAGCGCTTAGATTTTGGCGAAAGTTTAATGACCCATGCGATGGTTTTAACTGGTGTTGATGTGGTCGATGGTCAATCAACAAAATGGAAAGTTGAAAACAGTTGGGGTGAAAAAGTCGGCACCAAAGGATTTTTTGTAATGAGTGATGAATGGATGGATGAATATACTTATCAAATCGTTGTCCGTAAAGACTTGTTAACAGCCGAACAGTTGGCAGCTTATGAAAAAGCACCAATGGTTTTAGCACCTTGGGATCCGATGGGCGCGTTAGCATAAATTTTGTATCCATTGGCGTGAAAGTTTGAAACGAATAATTTTTTGGGACTGGATTTTGTCAAATTGGACAATGATCTAGTCCTTTTTTTAAGAAAACACAGTTGGAATCATTCAATTTAAAGACGGTCTTTTCTATTTTCTGTTATACTTTTTATTAAATAAGAAGACGAGCTAAATTGGCCGGTCGTTTAACAGGAGGCAGAAAAAAATGGTGAAAATTATTCCATTAGAAAAAGCAGCAAATGTCCGTGATTTAGGGGGATACAAAACAAAAGATGGCATTGTCCGTTTTAACAAAGTAGTGCGAGGTGCGAGTCTGTCAGATCTTTCAGACAATGATCAAGAGCTATTGCAGCAATATGGGGTAAAAGATGTTGTGGATTTTCGTTCGCCAAGTGAAGCCAAAGAGGCACCTGATAAAAAGATTCCCACTGCAAAAGAGTTTTTTTTACCGGTATTTGGCCATGACGAAACCAAAGCTTCTATTTCGCCACAAGAATTGTTGAAACAATTGGAACAAGGGATGACCGCCCACGCGCAAATGATAAAAGTTTATCGGCACTTTATTGAAGATGAACATGCAAAAAAAGCTTATCAAGAATTTTTACAAATTCTTTTGGCCAATGACGGTGAGCAAAAAAGTGTACTTTTCCATTGTACTGCTGGAAAAGATCGAACTGGCTTTGGCGCAGCATTAGTGTTGGATTTACTTGGAGTGGATCGCCAAACGATCATGTCAGATTATCTAGCCACTAATCAGTACTTAACTGAACGTACGGCACAAATGACGGCTGCAGCTAAAAAACAAGGTGCACCAGAACTACTGGTAAATGGCATCGAAGCGTTAATGAAAGCTGATGCTGCATACTTGAATGAAAGCTATACAGCAGCTAAAGAGCAATATGGTGATTTAAAGCACTACGCTACAGAAGGATTAGGATTTACCGCAGGCGAAATAAAGGATTTGCAAAAATTGTATTTAACCAAGTAGAAGCAAGGAGGGATGAAGATGTTACCAAAAGAAATCTTAGCTTCACTAGCACTTGAAGGCAAAGCCATTCCTATTGCCGGTGGCGATGTGAATCAAACCTACCGTATCGTAACCGATGAAAACAATTATTTTTTGAAGTTTCACCCGGGGATCGACCAGACATTTTTTCAAGCTGAGATTAATGGCCTCAAAGAATTAGCTGATTTTGTCCGTGTTCCGCAAGTTTATAATTGGGGACAAACGGGTGAGGGTTCTTATTTAGTCATGGAGTGGATTGAACCAGGAGATGGTAGCCAAGAAGAACTGGCAGCTACTTTAAGTACGCTTCATCATCACACTCAAGAACTATTTGGTTTTTATGAAGATAATTATATTGGGATTTTACCTCAGGTGAATGCGCAAACGAATAATTGGGTGAATTATTTTTTAACCTGTCGTTTGGATGTGCAAGTGGAATTAGCAAAGTTGCATAATGTATGGAGTCTAGTCCGTGAAGAGCGATACTTACGGTTAAAAGAAAAAATCTATGCCAAATGGCAAGATCGGGAAGTTGCAGCTAGTTTATTGCATGGCGATTTTTGGAGTGGCAATTATTTCTTTGATCAAAAAGGACAGCCTGTTTTGATTGATCCGGCTGTTTCTTATGGCGATCGGGAGATGGATATCGCGATGGCCCAGCTTTTCGGCGGTTTTCGAGACGAATTTTTCCAAACTTATCACGATTTATTTCCACTGCCAACAGGATGGGAGCAGCGGCAGCCTGTTTATCAACTCTATTATTTACTTGTTCATTTAAATCAATTTGGCGAAAGCTATGGTGGGCAAGTTGATGAGATTTTGCAACGTTTTAGCTAACCGAAGTGAGGTAGCAAATTTAGGAGGAATTTTTGTGGCAGTAAAGTATACCCGCGATCATGAAGTAGCATACTATGAATGTGACGTGAATCAAACGATGACATTTCCAGCTATGATTGGCGTGGCAATTAAGACATCTGAAGAACAAAGCGATATGTTAAATCGTAGTGCTGATTTTATTCATAGCTTTGGCTTAACTTGGGTCATTACCAATTATCATTTTCAAATTGAGCGTTTGCCAAAAGTTGGCGAAAAAATTCAAATTACTACGCAAGCAATGGAGTACAACAAGTATTTTTGCTATCGCAATTTTTGGTTTCACGATGAAGATGGTCACGAACTGTTAAGGATTGAATCGGTCTTTGTCCTAATGGATATGAAAAATCGCAAAATGGCGAGTGTACCAGAAGAAATCATAGCACCTTTTGAAAGTGAAAAAATCAAACGTATTAAACGCTTTAAAGCAATCACCAAAATTTCAGCTGGGGAAAGCTTACCTTATCGGGTAAGATTTTATGATATTGATAGTAATCAGCATGTCAATAATGCCATGTATTTCAATTGGATGATTGATGTATTGGGTTTTGATTTTCTAACGACGCATGTACCTCGTGAAGTGAATATTCGCTTTGATAAAGAGGTGGAGTATGGCAATGAAGTGATGAGCCATTTTGAAGTTATTGAAGGTAGTGGTACTGAAAGTCGTCATGAAATTAAAATTGGCGACCAACTTTACTGTGAAGCAAATATTTTATGGGACATAAAATAATTAATAAAAATGGCTGTGACAAGTCTTTTGTCACAGCCATTTTTATTGACGTGCGAAATAGCCACGTTCACCTTTAAGATTAAAAAGAATAGTTATCTTTCAATAAATGCTTTTAACTCAGGCACTGTTAGCTGACGATTTTTGGCAATGAGCAACTTTAAGCGAGCTTTTTGCGAGTTGATACTATTGGCAAAAATAATTCCCATCTTTTGTAATTGCGCGCCCCCGCCTTCATAATCATAAACAGCTTCCGCAATGCCATTAAAACAGCGGGAAACTAAAACGATGGGGACTTTTTGTGCTAATAATTTTTTTAAGGGCGGGATGGTGTCAGGTGGTAAATTACCTGCCCCTAATGCTTCAATGACTAGGCCGTCAATCTTACTTTGGGCTAACGCTTCAAATAAATCGCCATGCATCCCCGCGTATGCTTTTACGATTGGAATCATACCATCAACCCTATCGACATCAATGTGCACCGTGGGCAAAACTTCCTGCATAAAAATAATACGGCTTTTGGTAACAAGACCAACCGGCCCTAATGTCGGTGTGCGAAAAGTTGCTACATTGGTCGTATGCGTTTTGGTCACGTAACGCGCTGAATGAATTTCATCATTCATTACCACCAAAACTCCTTTTCCTTTGGCCTCATCACAAGCGGCTACCCGAATGGCAGTAATAAAATTGTAAAGCCCGTCGCTGCCAAGCTCGTTACTAGAACGCATCGCACCGGTAAGAACAATCGGCAACAAGCTCCCAATCGTAGTGTCAAGGAAAAAAGCTGTTTCTTCTAATGTATCAGTCCCATGGGTAATGACAACGCCGTCACAGCCACTAAGTTTCGCATCTTGAATGCGTTCTTTTAGCTGCAGCATTTCAACAGGTGTGACGTGTGGGCTAGGTAAATTGAAAATATCTTCCACCACTAATTCAATCTCAGCGGGAATTTCTAAATTGGCATCCATTAAAGGATTAGCGACATCAGGACTCACACCACCGGTTAAATGATCTTCTTTCATGGCAATCGTTCCGCCTGTGTGCAAGACAAGTAATTTTTTCATACTTCATTTCCTTTCATATTTTGAAATAGGAATAAGATTTATAGTGTTTATTGTAGCGGATTGCGAGGCGATAAACTAGAGAGAAAAAATATTTTCATTTTAGAAAATAGTGTTTTGTCTAGGCTTTGTGGTAAACTAAAACGTAGCAAAATGAAAAGGAAAAGAATATGATTAAAGCAATTTTTTTTGATATAGATGGTACACTTTTAGCCGATAATGGAAAAGTTTTGCCCAGTACCAAAGCAGCAATCAAACAAGCGCAAGCTAAAAATATTTACGTGGGAGTAGCCACTGGTCGCGATCCAGTCAAAGTAAAAGAGCTCTTAGAAGACGTGGGATTGGATATGTTTGTGACTTATAATGGACAGTTAGTTTACACGCCAAAGCAGACTATCTTTGCGCAATCTTTCAAGCCTGCAGTTTTAGAGCAGGTAACGCAGTTTGCTGATGCCCATAACCGTTCGATTAATTTTGGCACCCGTAACCAAGTAGCAGGCAGTCGCTTGATGCGTTTGGGGCAGTCTGCTGTTGTCCAGCGGTTAGCACGGTTTATTCCGCGTCGATTTCCGGTTAAAACGATGCAAAATGTGATGCAGCTTGTCAGTTTTTATAAAAAAGATGATCATTACGAAAAAATGAGCATTTTGAATCAACCTATTTACCAATGTATGATGTTAAGCCCTGAATCCGAAACAGACCTGTTGAAAAAAGAGTTGCCCGATTGTGGTTTTCATCGCTCCAATTCTTTTTCAGTCGATATCGTTCCCAAAGGTGGATCCAAGTTAAAAGGCATCGAAGTCTTTTTGCAACATAAGGGGATTGCACCATCTGAAGCGATGGCTTTTGGGGATCATTACAATGATATCTCCATGCTGAAAGGAGTGGGCATTGGCGTGGCGATGGGTAATGCCAAACGAATCACAAAAGAAGCGGCTAGTTATGTCACTGATAGCAATAACCACAATGGTATCGCACAAGCATTACGCTATTATCATATTATTTGATTAAATAAAAAAATAGTAGCAGGTTAGAGGAGTTAAAGTAGATGGCAAAACCCTATGAGATGGCTAAAGAATTTCATCAAATTTTTGATGCACGCATTCCGAAAAAACCGACCGCTTTTTCTGCCAAAGAGGCAACATTTCGGGCGGCCTTTAAAATGGAAGAGTTAGTCGAATTTTTATATGAGAGTGCCAATGAAGAAGCAGAATTTTACGAAGCGATTAAAAAATTGCATGAAGAAATGGATGTTGCTGTTCAAAAAGTTTTAAGCAAACGACGTGATCAAATAGCCGCGGATCCTTTAGTAGGACAAGTGGATGCCTTAGTGGACTTACTTTATTTAACCTATGGTTCATTTGCTTTAATGGGAATTGATCCAGAACCGATTATGACAATTGTGCATGATGCCAATATGAATAAACTTTTTCCAGATGGACAACCACATTATGATCCGGTAACCAATAAAGTATTAAAACCAGCGAGTTGGCAAGAAAAGTATGCACCAGAAGCAAAAATTGCAGCAGAATTGAAACGACAAAAAAAGATAGCCCAGCTTGAAAGTTAATTCAAGTGGGCTACCTTTTTTTGGGTTAGGTTTAATCAAAGAAAGTATAATACAATGTACGAATGGCGAGTTTTTCTTGTTCTTTATGAATGCCAAACATGATACTAACTTCAGAAGAGCCTTGGTTAATCATTTCCAAGTTGATTTTTTTGCGGGCTAAAGCAGCGGTACTATCCGCTGTACAACCCACGCGTTGCCGCATACCTTCACCTACTACCATAATCATGGAAAGATCATGGGTGATGCGTAATTCATCAGGGTCAATCTCATAAGCCAAGGTACGTAAAAGTTCTTCTTCTAGTGTTTTATCCAATTGATTGGCTCGCAAAATGATTGAAATATCATCAATTCCAGATGGCATATGTTCATAGCTCAAACCAAAATCTTCTAAAATACTCAAAACACGACGCGTAAAACCAATCTCTCTATTCATAAGATATTTATTAATATAAATCATCGTAAAGCCCTCATCACTGGCAATACCTACGACAGGATTATCGGTTGCATCCCGTGTTGTGGTAATTTTTGTACCTTGACAGTGGGGATTATTCGTATTTTTAATCACCACGGGAATTTTTGCCCGATAAGACGGCATCAGAGCTTCATCATGAAAAACAGTAAAACCAGCGTAAGCTAATTCCCGCATTTCCCGATATGTTAATTCTTTAATAATTTCCGGTTTGTGAATATAGCCAGGATGGGCCGCGTAAATGCCATCAACATCAGTAAAGTTTTCATATAATTCAGCTTTTACACCGGCTGCTACAATGGAACCGGTAATATCTGAGCCGCCACGGGAGAAAGTACACACTTGGCCGCCTTCGGTATAACCAAAGAAACCGGGGATGATTAAAACATCTTGAGTATCTGCCCATTTTTTCATTTTTTGGTAAGCTTTAAATAAGATGCGGGCGTTTCCTGGTTCACTGGAGACGATGATGCCAAAATCTTTAGGATTTACATAGCGTGCGTTTATTCCTTGTGCTTGTAAGATGCCTGCAATTAACTTGGCGTTATTATCTTCCCCACTGGCGACAATTTCATCTTTCAAAAATTCGTTTCCTTCTACAGGAAGATCAGCTAATTTTTCTAAATGATTAGTAATATCCACCATAATTTTTTCATCGACATGAAATGATTTTGCAATGGCAGCATAGCGTTTTGCAATCGTAGAGATCAAATCCTGTACCTCTTTGCCTTTTATTTTGGCATCATAAAGTGCAATGAGGTGATCTGTTACTTTTGTATCTTCTTTGTCTCGTTTGCCAGGTGCAGATACTACCACGAATTTTCTGGTTGGGTCATCTGCAATAATTGCGATGACTTTTTGAACTTGCTGAGCAGAGGCCAGTGAGCTTCCGCCAAATTTCACTACTTTCATAATAGTATCTCCTTTTTTTGCAGTTTTCATAGCGAGAGGAACCATTAGCCGCTAAGGTTTTACAGATCTTTTTTAGCAGCGGAAAAATTCGATTTTACTAACCAATCAAAATCGATTTTACTGGTATACGCTGCGATTATTTCTTATAAGGGTACAAAAATCTATAAAAAAAAGCAAGGGTTATTGATAAAGGAATCACAAACTTTGGTAGTTAAAAAGGTTTTTAAGAGTTTATAAAGAGTTTTTTTAACCGGCGCTTGTGAAAATCGGCTTCTGAAAAAAATTGTAAAGATTTTGCTATTCTTTAGTGCCAGTCTTTTTTCTTTGTGTTATAATCTAGCGTAGATGTCTTCTGGACTGAACTGTCATTTTTCAATACTATAGTAGAAAAACATAGTATTTTAGATAAGAAAAAAAGCTGCCATGCAGCATATGATACTGATATTTATTTTGAAAGTGGAGGAACCATCAATGGGAAGTAGTAATGTAGTCATTGGAATAGTCATCGCCATTATTGTTGTGGCAGCGATCTTGTATCTGATCAGTTATTTCATGAGAAAGAAAAATCAGGAACGCTTACAAGCACTAGAAGATCGTAGGGAGCAGCTTTTTGATCTACCGGTCTTAGAAGAAGTTGACGATGTTAAAAAAATGCATTTGGTTGGTCAAAGCCAAAATACTTTCCGGGAATGGAATCAAAAATGGAATGATATCTCTACTTCTTCTTTTGCTGAACTTGAAAGTCAGATTTTTGAAGTGGAAAGCTTAAATGAAACATTCCGCTTTTTTAAAGCTAAAAATGCAATTGCAGATGCAGAACAAACCATGGATACGATGGAAAAAGAAGTGGAACAAATTCGCGCTGGCCTAAAAGAGCTACGTGAAAGTGAAGAACGTAATTCATTAGAAGTACAAAAAGCGTTGGATATTTACGAAGACTTGAAGAAAAACTTGCGAGAGCAAGGAGAAGAATTTGGTCCAGCTTATTCAGAATTGCAAAAGCAAATCAAAAATATCGAAATCGAATTTACTCAGTTTGTTACATTAAATACATCTGGTGATCCAGTGGAAGCCCGTGAAGTCTTAGAAAATGCGGAACAACATACTTATGAATTAGAAGATCGCATGAAACGAATTCCAGCAGCTTACGAAGAATTAAACAAGACTTTCCCAGATCAGTTAAAAGAAATTCAAGATGGCTACAAAAAACTTTTAGAAGATCATTACGTTTTTCCAGAAGAAAATTTCCAAGCAGAAATTGATCGTGTGAAAAAACGCGTAGAAACTTCAATGGGCGACTTAGAAAAAACAGAAGTAGATACGGTTGAAGTTGCAAATCGTGACACTGCAAGCGGTATTGATTCACTTTATACTGTGATGGAACGTGAAATTAATGCACGTCGTTATGTCGTTAAAAACAAACCAGTGATTGCCGATTATATCACCCATGCTCATCGCAACAATCATCAATTAATGATTGAAATTGACCATACAGCGCAAAGCTATACTTTGAATCACAATGAATTAGGTCGGGTTCGAGGTTTCCAAAGTGAAATTGACGAACTGACAAAACGTAACAAAGATTTAGAACCAAAAATGGAAGCTCATGAAATTCCATTCTCTGAAATTCAAGCTTTTTACAAAGATGCTTATAAAATTTTAGATGATTTGGAAAATCAACAAGTTGAAATTGATAATGAGTTAAGAGAATTACGTAAGGGTGAAAAAGTTGCCCAAGAAAAAGTGGAACAATTTGAATTTCAATTACGTAACTTAAAACGCTTCGTTGAAAAACAACGCTTACCAGGTTTACCAAATGATTATTTAGAATTTTTCTTCATGGCAACAGACCGCGTGGAAGATTTAGGCAAAGCCTTAAATAAAATTCGCGTGAACATGGAAGATGTAAATAAGATCATGAAAAACTGTGAGTCTGACATTAAAGAGTTAGACACACGAACGCATGACTTAGTCGACGCAGCAGCCTTAACGGAACAAATGATGCAATATGCGAACCGTTACCGTCATTCTCATGCTGAAATTAAAGCAGCAATTGAAGGTGCGTTAGAACTGTTTAATAAGGAATATCGTTACCAAGATGCGTTAGATGAAATTGGTGCCGCCTTAGAACGTGTTGAACCAGGGGCATTCAAGCGAATTGAAAACTTCTACTTTAAGAATCGTGATTTAGTCTAAGTAAAAGCGAGTCCAGGTGGGCTCGCTTTTTTTGTTGGTCAAAAAATTCACCTTTATAAAAACATAAAGTACGTTACCTTGAAACAAAGCCGCTGTCCGTTTATAATAGGAAAGAATTTGAGAAGGGGAGTTTTTTCATGATTTATTTTGATAACAGTGCAACTACGGCGATTGCGCCCCTTGCATTGGATGCATATATGAAGACGAGTCAACGTGTTATCGGTAATCCCTCCAGTTTACACGATTTAGGCAACCAAGCTAATCGCTTATTGCAACAAGCTCGTAAGCAAATTGCGGATTTACTAACAGTAGATACAAGTGAAATTTATTTTACTTCTGGCGGCACTGAAGGCGACAATTGGGTTTTAAAAGGCACCGCTATTGATAAAAAGGAATTTGGGCGTCATATTATTATTTCCAGTGTAGAACATCCAGCAGTGAGTGAAACCGCCGCTCAGTTAGCGGAAAATGGCTTTGATGTCAGTGTGGCACCAGTAGGTAAAGATGGTTTAGTTGATGTTGCTAAACTAAAAGAATTAATTCGCAAAGACACCATTTTGGTTTCTGTGATGGCGGTGAATAATGAAGTAGGTGCAGTTCAGCCAATTGAAGCGATTAGTGCTGTATTAGCTGATTATCCCAAAATTCATTTTCACGTGGATGCTGTCCAAGCTGTTGGAAAAGTAGCACAAGAAAAATGGCTTACGCCACGGGTGGACTTTGCTACTTTTTCAGCTCATAAATTTCATGGCCCTCGGGGAGTGGGTTTTATTTTTTGGCGCAAAGGCCGACGAATCGCGCCATTACTAACTGGTGGCGGCCAAGAGAACAATCAGCGCAGTGGCACCGAAAATGTACCGGGTATCGTTGCCACCGCTAAAGCGTTACGCTTAACACTGGAAAAAAAAGCGGAGCGACCAGAGCATGTGGCGACATTACGCCAATATTTGTATGAAGCTTTAGCAAAATATGAAAAAGTAACTATTTTTAGTGGCGATAAAAATTATGCCCCCCATATTTTATGTTTTGGTATTAAAGATATTCGGGGAGAGGTTTTGGTCCATGCTTTGGAAGAAAAACAAATCTTTGTCTCTACAACCAGTGCATGCTCTAGCCGTAAACATGTAGAAAGCAGCACCCTGCATGCGATGAATGTTCCTGCTACTCTAGCCACAACGGCTATTCGGGTTAGCTTAGATGAAAATAATACTATGGCTGAAGTCGAACAATTTTTAATTGTCTTTCATCAGTTGTATCAGAAATTTAGCAAAATTAATTAATAGACAGGAGTTTTAAAGTGAATTACACAGAGATTATGGTGCGATATGGTGAGCTTTCCACTAAGGGAAAAAATCGTCGCAGTTTTATCCGGCAATTAGCAGATAATGTCAAAGGGGCACTGGCAGCCTATCCTAACTTAAAAATCGATGCCCAACGCGATCGCATGCACATTTTATTAAATGGCGAAGATAGCCAACCAGTTATTGCACGCTTGCAAAAAGTTTTTGGTATTCAAAATTTTTCCCCGAGTTTACGAGTTGAAAAAAATCTAGCAGCAATTAAAGCTGGAATAGCTGAAATTATGGCTTACGCTTATACGGGAAATGAAACATTTAAAATTAATGCCAAACGTTCTGATCATGATTTTGAATTAACCAGTAATGAACTAAATCAAACATTGGGCAGTTATGTCTTTTCTTTGTATCCTGATATCAAAGTTCAAATGAAAATGCCGGATATTAATTTACGAGTGGAAATTCGTTTGGATGGTGTCTATTTGTCCTATGAAACGATTAAAGGAGCAGGCGGCTTACCAGTAGGAACCAGCGGCAAAGGGATGTTGATGCTCTCAGGTGGAATCGACTCACCTGTCGCAGGCTATTTAGCAATGAAACGTGGTGTTGAAATTGAAGCAGTCCACTTTGCCAGTCCACCTTATACAAGTGAACAAGCCTTGCAAAAAGCTAAAGATTTAACCGAAAAATTAACACCTTATGTGGGAAATATTCAATTTATTGAAGTGCCTTTCACAGAAATTCAAGAAGAAATCAAAAACAATGTTCCACAAGGTTACTGGATGACTTTGACACGGCGCATGATGTTACGTTTAACAGATGCAATTCGTGAAGCGCGTAATGGTTTAGTCATCATTAACGGCGAATCATTAGGACAAGTCGCTTCGCAAACGTTACAAAGTATGGTGGCCATTAATGAAGTGACGCCAACACCAATCATTCGTCCTGTTGTGACGATGGATAAATTGGAAATTATTGAAATCGCTCAAGCCATTGATACTTTTGAATTGGCCATCCAACCATTTGAAGATTGCTGTACAATCTTTGCGCCACCCCAACCAAAAACACGGCCCAATTTAGATAAAGTACATCATTATGAGAAAGCATTAGATATTGATGGTATGATTGCTCGAGCTTTAAGTGGTCTAAAAATAGAGGAAATCACACCCAATGCCACTGAGAAAAAAGAAGCAGAATTTGCAGATTTATTATAAGTAAAAAATACGAAAAAGATCTGCTACAAACGTTTTTCCGGACTGGTAAAAAGGTGTTTATAAAAGATAAATAATGGAAATTTCAATCAATCTTAAAAAGATTTTTCCTTGATTTTGCTTGAAATGACATTTGGATAAAATTAAATAACAATTAGAAAATGATGAAAGAGGCTTCTAGCCTCTTTTTTTGTTTGTAAAAAAACACACAATCACTCCAACCGGTTGATAAAGCGCTGTTAGACTAACTTTTGCCCCCTCTAATTTCCTCTGATATGATTAATTTAGGTTAGAAATCTAAAAGAAGAGATGATGTAGTCTAGCTAAAAGAAAAAGGGAGGGAAACAAAATGAAACACAAATCGAAATTGTTTGGTCTGTTGGCAATTATTACGATGTTAGTGCCATTGTTTGTTGGAGGAATTGTTGGAGGGGCTGCTACTCAGGGTAATGTGGATATTACTCTGCATAAAAAGAAATATGATACTATGCCTGAAACACTAAAAAATACCGGAGAAAAAATGAGTCAATTTGAAGGAATCGCTGGTTTAAATGAAGTAACTTTTGAAGCATATAATATTACGGCTCTTGTTTATCCGTGGATTACACGTGCAACTAATCCATTAACTGCCGAAGAAGCCATTAATAAAGTTGTGGCAGCTGCAACTACCATTCAAAATGGCGGTGGACCAGTAACCGTAGAAGAAAAAACACTTACTGATTTTACTAATTTTGGCTCTAAAGCAGATACTAAAACAACAGCAACAGTCGGCGGAGAAGATGGGATTGCTAAGTTTGATAATCTACCAGGTAAAACAACTGTTGATGGAAAAGATAAAGATAGTGTTTTCTTATTTGTAGAAACTGCGCAACCTAAAAATGTTGTAGGTCGAGCTGCTCCGATGGTGGTTTCTTTACCATTATTGGATAAAGATGGAAAAACATTAACAGACATTCATATTTATCCTAAAAACCTTATTGCTGATGCGGAAAAGGGATTAGATGGAATCGTCGACGGTGAAAGTGCTAAAGATTTACCAACAATCACAGTTGGAGACAAAGAATATAAAAACGTAGCGGTTGGAGATTTATTACAATATCATATTGATGTTCCAATTCCAGATAAAATTGGAACGTTGACTCATTTCTTTGTAAATGATATTCCTACGAATGGTTTCAAGTATAAAGAAATTGTAAGTGTTAAAGCCGGTGCTACAACTGTAGATTCTACTTTGTATACCGTTACTGTGGATAAAAAAGGAACGATTTCAGGAAATAGCATTACTAAAAACGATAACACAAATGGTTTTATGATTGAATTTAATATGAAAGAAATGACAAAGTATGCTGGCGAAACATTGAAAATCACTTATACAATGACAGTAGAAAAAGAAATCCTTCCAGATGATCCGGCAACCAATGAAGCAACGGTAAACTTTGACAATGAAGTACATGAGTTAGAAGGACCAGATGCTTATACTGGTGGTTACCATTTTGTGAAGATTGACAAGAACTCTGAAAAAACTTTAGAAGGCGTAGGCTTTAAAGTTGAAGCGCCTGGGAAAAAATTTGTGAACTTCACACAAGATGCAACTTCTAAAGAATGGGTATTTGCAGGCTTTGCTGAAAGCAAAGAAAAAGCAACTGAAATTACTTCTGGTACAGGCGGTAAATTAACGATCCGTGGTTTATTAAAAGGTGATTACAAACTTCATGAAACGACACCAAAAGCAGATTATGTACCATTGACTGCTCCAGTAGATTTTACAATTACACATGGTACGTATAAAGATTTAGAAGAAGATAGCTCACCTACCCATCAAAAAACCGTTGAAAATATTAAAAAAGGTGTATTACCTTCAACCGGTGGTACTGGTATCATTGCATTCTTAGTAGTAGGTGTTGCATTAATGGGTGGCGCATTCATCTGGTACCGTAAATCAAAAGTGAATGAAGAAGTCTAATCACTTTTGGCGCTGATAAAAAGGAGAGCTACGGCTTTCCTTTTTATTTTGTCTTACTATTAAAATTATGAGCAATAAATGATTTTGTCGACTAAATAACTTGATAGTGGCACATGGGCATGATAAACTAACTATGTGAAAAAACGAACAAAGGAGCCAAGTATGGTTGAAGATAGTAAGTTAAAAGAAATTCCTAAGGCAACTGCTAAGCGTTTACCCTTGTACTTACGCTATTTAAATATGCTACAAGATTCTGGTGTAAAAAGAATTAAATCAAAAGAATTTGCAGAAATTACCCAAGTTCCTTCTGCAACGATTCGGCGAGATTTTTCCCATTTAGGGGAATTGGGTCGAAGTGGATATGGCTATGATGTCAGTTATTTGATTGAGGTTTTTAACAGTATTTTAGATACGAACGATGAAAAACGAATTGCGCTGGTGGGTTTTGGTAATTTGGGTAAAGCGTTAGCAAATAACAATTTTCGTCGGAATAGCAATTTAAATATTGTGGCTGTTTTTGATAACAATCCAGATTTAGTTGATCAAGTTATTGATGGACATAAAATTCATAGCATGGCAGAATTTGACACTATTGTGAAAGAGAAGTGTGTCACGGTGGCGATTTCCACTGTGCCAAGTCAATATTCACAAGAAGCCGTGAATATAATGGTAGCTGCGGGAATCACGGCTATTTTAAATTTTGCCCCGGACCGCGTTGATGTTCCTAGTAATGTTCATGTGCAATACATTGATCTCACTACGGAATTACAAACATTGATTTTCTTTGATCAAAATTATCAAAAAGCACTGGTAAACAGTTAAGCAGTATCTTTGGTTTTTTATCCGGTCTTCTCTATACTAAAGGTAATCAAGTAGGTAGGCGAGATTTGTTTTACTCAATTAAAGGAGCGGATAATATGAAATTAACCAAGAAAGGGCAACCTGTTACACTGCCCGGCACTCAGCCAGCTGTTGGGGATATGGCCCCTGATTTTTCCTTAGCAGATATAAATGATAAAAAGCATTCTGTCACGGATTTCTTAGGCAAACCCACGATTTTAAGCATTATACCTGATATTGATACGCGGGTTTGTGCCATTCAAACAAAACGTTTTAATATGGAAACCAGCCGGCTTAAAGACATTAATTTTGCGACAATTTCTGATAATACAAAAGAGGAGCAAGCTGCTTGGTGTGGCCAAGAAGGTGTCGATATGCTGATGCTACACGATCCGGAAAATACATTGAATGAAAATTATCATCTGCTTATTAATGAAACCAAACACTATGCACGGGTAATTTTTGTTTTGGATAAAAATGGCGTCATTCAATATCGCGAAATCGTCCCTGAAATTAGCCAAGAGCCTGATTATGCAAAAGCTTTGGCAGCCGCCAAAAAATTGCGCTAAAAATCTGATTTGACACCAACTTATCTTCATTGTAGAATAAGCCCAGACGTTGAACAAGAGGAGTAGCAAAAAACTGCGTTAGAGAGAGGGAATCAAAGCTGAGAGATTTCTACGCAAGTTTTGTGAAGGTAGCTTGGGAGTCTTTGATGGGACAAGTTCGTTTCATCAAACGTTTCGTGATCGTTACCTCACGCTTAAGAGGTAGAGAAATCTACAAATTAGGTGGTACCGCGTAAATTTACGTCCTAAGATGCTGGCATCTTAGGGCTTTTTTGGTTTTTAGTCGTGGTTTTTTAAGTAAAAAGTTTCTACGCCACGCTTGTGTTTAGTCAGTGGTAAGACCAAATAGGTAGTTTTTTAAGAACAACGTGATAAGAATTTTAAGGAGGCAAAAAAATGTCTGATAATTTATCAACCAAGTACAATCCACAAGAAGTGGAAGCGGGTCGCTATCAAAAGTGGCTTGATGAAGATTTATTTAAACCCAGTGGCGATAAAAAGGCCAAACCTTACTCCATTGTTATTCCACCACCAAATGTAACCGGAAAATTGCATCTTGGTCATGCTTGGGATACTACGTTGCAAGACATGATTATTCGGCAAAAAAGAATGCAAGGTTTTGATACTTTATGGTTACCAGGGATGGACCATGCCGGAATTGCAACCCAAGCCAAAGTAGAAGAAAAATTACGGGAACAAGGAATTTCTCGTTATGATTTGGGGCGGGAAAAATTTGTTGAGAATGTTTGGGACTGGAAAGAAGAATATGCGGATCATATTCGCCAACAATGGGCAAAAATGGGTCTTTCTTTAGACTATTCCCGGGAACGTTTTACTTTAGATGATGGCTTATCTGAAGCAGTTCGCAAAGTTTTTGTTACCTTGTATGAAAAAGATTTAATTTATCGTGGGGAATATATTATCAACTGGGACCCACAAGCCCGCACTGCATTATCGGATATTGAAGTTATTCATAAAGATATTGAAGGTGCCTTTTATCATATGACGTATCCTTTAAGTGATGGGACAGGAGAATTAGAAATTGCAACTACTCGTCCAGAAACCATGTTAGGTGATACTGCGGTAGCCGTTCATCCAGATGATGAACGTTACCAAGAATATATTGGAAAAACTGTTACTTTACCGCTAGTAAATAAAGAAATTCCAATTATTGCTGATGAATACGTTGATCGTGAATTTGGTACCGGAGTAGTAAAAATCACACCGGCCCATGATCCCAATGACTTTGAAGTGGGCAATCGTCATAACTTGCCCCGAATAAATGTCATGAACGATGACGGTACGATGAATGAATTAGCTGGAAAATATGCTGAGATGGATCGCTTTGAAGCGAGAAAATTAATCGTTTCGGATTTAAAAGAAATGGGGCGCTTAGTTAAAGTTGAAAAAATGAACCATAATGTTGGGCATTCGGAACGAACAGGCGTTGTGGTTGAACCCCGGTTATCTACACAATGGTTTGTAAAGATGGCACCTTTAGCCAAAGAAGCCATTGAAAATCAAGCCACAGATGACGCGGTAGATTTTTATCCCCCACGTTTTAATCAAACCTTCTTGCGTTGGATGGATAATGTACACGATTGGGTTATTTCCCGTCAACTTTGGTGGGGACATCAAATTCCAGCGTGGTACCACAAAGAAACAGGCGAAATGTATGTTGGCATGCAAGCACCAATAGATAGCGAAAACTGGGTGCAAGATCCTGATGTATTAGATACGTGGTTTTCTTCTGCTTTATGGCCATTTTCAACAATGGGCTGGCCTGATACTAACAGTGAAGACTATAAACGGTATTTCCCAACCAATACTTTAGTTACCGGCTACGATATTATTTTCTTCTGGGTGAGTCGGATGATTTTCCAAAGTTTGGAATTTACTGGAGAACGGCCATTTAACAACGTTTTAATTCACGGTTTGATTCGGGATGAACAAGGGCGTAAAATGAGTAAATCATTGGGTAATGGGATTGATCCAATGGATGTTATTGATAAATACGGGGCAGATGCTTTACGTTGGTTCTTATCAAATGGCTCTGCGCCTGGCCAAGATGTACGCTTTAGTTATGAAAAAATGGATGCAGCTTGGAACTTTATCAATAAGATTTGGAATGCTTCTCGCTTTGTTTTAATGAATGTTGAAGGCATGACTGCCCGTGATATTCAATTAGAAGGCGAAAAAACAGTAGCGGATTGTTGGATTTTAACCCGTTTAAATGAAACAGTTGAAAAAGTCACTGACTTGTTTGATCGGTTTGAATTTGGGGAAGCGGGCAGACAATTGTATAATTTCATTTGGGATGACTTCTGTGACTGGTATATTGAAATGAGTAAAGAAGTTTTATACGGCGAAGACGAAGGTTCTAAACAAATGAACAAGAGTATCCTGGTTTATACATTAGATCAGATTTTACGCCTTTTACACCCTATTATGCCGTTTGTAACAGAAGAAATTTGGAGTAAATTACCACATGAAGGTCAATCTCTAGTAACGGCTGCTTATCCGGTTGTTCATGAAGAATTTAACGATGCTGCGGCTGTGAAAGGCATGGAATTTCTGATTGAATTAATTCGGGCTGTGCGAAATATTCGTTCTGAAGTCAACACACCGCTTTCAAAACCAGTTACATTATTGATTCATACAACGGATAAAGAAATCGATGAATTTTTAGTTGCCAATAAAAATTATATTGAACGTTTCTGTAATCCAGAAGAACTAGTGATTTCAGGTGAAATCGAGGCACCCGAACTTGCAATGTCAGCTGTCTTAACGGGGGCCAAAATTTACTTGCCACTAGCTGGTTTAATCAATATTGATGAAGAATTGCAACGTTTGGAAAAAGAATTGGCAAAATGGAACAGCGAAGTAAAACGGGTGCAAGGTAAACTTGCCAATGAACGCTTTGTTGCCAATGCGCCTGAAGCAGTTGTAGCAGAAGAGCGAGAAAAAGAAGCCGATTATTTGGATAAACAAAAAGCCGTGGCTGAACGTATTGAACAATTACGGACAATTAAATAAGTAAGATAATATTAGGACTTGAGAATTTATTTTCTCAGGTCTTTTTTTTAGATTGTAACCGGCTTTAAGCGGTTTAGATTAGTTGAAAGTGGCAAATTCATCCTGTTTGTCCCCAAACTGCTCTACTGAAAATGAGCTAACGCTTTAATTTGAAATATTTCTTTCTGTCTTTGTAAAGGGAGTTTGTTATAATGAAGCGGTGAGGTGGTAAAAATGGTAGATACTGGAAGTAAAGCGATTGAATGGATTCACAGCCGTAAACCATTTGGTTCAAGACCGGGTTTACAACGGGTAGCGGCGTTATTAGATTTAGTTGGTCATCCTGAAAAAAAAGTGCCTACAATTCATATTGCCGGTACGAATGGAAAAGGCTCAACCATCAGCTATTTAAAGGAAATGTTACAAGCTGCAGGGATTGTCGTTGGAACTTTCACTTCACCTTATATTGAAAGTTTTCACGAACGAATTGCCATTGATGGCAAGTTTATCACCGATGAAGAATTGGTCCTGCTTGTAAATAAATACCAACCTTTAGTTGAAAAACTAGATCAACAAGAAGCGGTAAGTGGCATTACAGAATTTGAAGTGCTGACAGCACTAGCTTTTGATTATTTTGTTGGCAAAGTGGATGTTGCCATTATTGAAGTAGGTTTAGGCGGCTTACTCGATTCTACCAATGTGGTGGAACCGATGCTAACAGCTATTACAACCATTGGTTATGATCATACGGAAATTTTAGGGGATACATTAGAGTTAATTGCAGAGCAAAAAGCCGGCATTATTAAAGAAAATGTGCCAGTTGTAACGGGAAATATTCCAGAAAATGCATTAGGGGTTATTACACAAACCGCTGATAAGAAACATTCAACTATTTACCGTTTTGGGGAAGAATATCAGGTAAATTATTTACACCCGGACGATAATTGGGGAGAATGGTTTGATTTTAGTAACCAAAATGGGAAATTGAAACATTTAAAAACAGCTTTGATTGGTCGTCATCAACCCGAAAATGCAGGGGTGGCCATTCAATTATTTCAATTATACTGTGAGCAAAATAAAATTAATTGGCAAGAAAAAGAAATCAAAAAGGCGCTGCAAAAAACATTTTGGCCCGCTCGTATGGAACGGCTTAGCACAGAACCTTTTATTATCTTGGATGGCGCTCATAATACCCACGCCATGAAGCGCTTGGTTGAATCAGTTCAAAATGAATTTAGTGACCGCAAATTGCATATTTTATTTTCAGCATTAGAAACCAAAAATGTTGCTGAGATGCTGCAAGAATTATTGCAATTAAAGAATAGTCATATTTATTTGACAACTTTTGATTATCCACGGGCAATTAAATTGGATGATGATTTTGTCAATGTGGATGAAAAACGTGTCTCTATTGTTTCTTTATGGCAATTTGGCTTAGCTGAAATTTTAGAGAAAATGGATGATGAATCTCTGTTACTTGTAACAGGATCACTGTATTTTGTGGCAGAAGTACGCAGTTTATTATTGGAAATGGGAGGTCCACATGTCAGTTAAAGGTGTTATTTTTGATATGGATGGTTTGATTTTTGATACGGAGCAGCTTTATTATTCCGGTGCGCAAGCCGCCGCTGATACTTTTGGTTTTCCTTATGACAAGGAACTTTATTTAAATTTATTGGGGATTTCAGATGAAGAAGTTATTATGAGGTATCACGAATTATTTGATGAAAAATTTGGCGTCGACACCGTAACAGCCTTTATTGAAGCAGCGTATGAAAATACACGGCTGCTGTTTGCCCAGGGTAAGGCAACTTTGAAACCAGGCGTTATGGAACTTTTAACTTATTTAAAAGCAAACAAGATTAAGTGGGTGATCGCCTCTAGTAATCAGCGTGCAGTAATTGATGAACTCTTAGAACAAGCAGAATTAACAGCTTATTTTTCTACTGTTGTCTCAGCTGAAGATGTGCCAAAAGCAAAACCAGATCCGGCAATTTTTTTAGCCGCACAAAATCTTTTAGGGACAAAAAAGGAAGAAACCTTGGTATTGGAAGATTCACAAAATGGTGTTTTAGCAGCATATCGTGCTGAAATTCCGGTCATCATGGTACCGGATTTACTGCCACCAGATGCAGATTTAAAAAATAAGACAGTGGCAGTCGTCTCTTCATTACATGAAGTGCCTAAATTTTTAGCTTAAATATTTATTTGACTCTTTTGCGTACTTTATTAAAAAGAACGTAAAGGAGTTTTTTCATGAAAATAAAAACATTGCCACTAAATACGCGACCGCGAGAAAGACTAAAGCAAAAAGGGGCCAGTGCATTATCCGATCAAGAGTTACTAGCGATTATTTTACGCACCGGTTCAAAAAAGGCCACCACTATTGAATTAGCGGCGGAAATTTTAAATTTTTTTGGCGACTTGCATCAATTAAAAACGGCCGAGTTACAAGAATTCATGCTGATTTGTGGGATAGGCGAAGTAAAGGCGATAGAACTTTTGGCAATGATCGAATTAGGACATCGCATCAGCAAATCCAATCAATTAAAAATGGGGCATGTTTCTTCTAGTTACGAGTTAGGATGTATGCTTGCTGAAGAAATGCGGGATTATGAGCAAGAACATTTACTCTGTATTTATTTAAATACCAAAAATCAAATTATTCAAAAAAGAACTATTTTTATTGGTTCATTAAATCAATCGATTGCTCATCCACGCGAAATCTTTAAAACAGCAGTTAAAGTGGCGGCAGCTCGCATTGTAATTTGTCATAATCATCCTTCTGGTAGTCCTACGCCCTCCCATAATGATATCGCTTTTACAAAACGTTTAAAAGAGTGTGGGGAATTAATGGGGATTGAATTACTGGATCATTTAGTTATTGGCGGTAGCGAATACATTAGCTTAAGAGAAGAAGGTTTGTGGAATTAGCAGACTTGCAAAAAAAATCAGGCAAGTGTAAAATATTAGTGTAATTTTGTTTAGCGGTTTAGTGATAGAAGTTGAAACATTTGGGTTACCTCTATTCTTTGCCAACAACGTTACACATCAATCTGTGCAAAGCACAAGGAGGTTTTCACCCATGGAACATGGTACAGTAAAATGGTTTAACGCAGAAAAAGGTTTTGGCTTCATTTCACGTGAAGACGGCAGCGATGTATTCGTACATTTCTCAGCAATCCAAGGCGACGGTTTCAAAACTTTAGAAGAAGGTCAAGCAGTGACTTTCGACGTTGAAGAATCAGACCGCGGTCCTCAAGCGACTAACGTAGAAAAAGCCTAAACATTTTAAAATAGGTGCTTTGAGGGCGGACAAAAGTGTTCAGCTATTGATAATAGTGCGGATGAATTAATATGACTTTTCGGAATGTTGTGTTTATCTGTCTCGTTTTTAAGAAGCTATTTATGAAACGCTGTTTGTTCGTAAAATGGGTGCTGACAAGTTTTTGTCAGCACCCATTTTTTATATCCTCAATTTTTTATTATAAAAATACCCAAGTCTGATAGAAAAGTGAGGAACACTTATACTTTTCTATCGACTTGGGTATTTATTTATTAAACTATGCCGTAGTCGTTACTTTAATTTTCCGGTGTCATAATCATAGATAAAATCATGGGATGACGCTCGGTTTTTTCAAACAAATAAGGTTGCAATGCGTTAGACATCGCTTCTCTTAGTTTGAATTCGTTACAATCTGGTTGATTCATCGCTTCTCTTAAGGCTTTGAACAGTAAGGTTTGTCCTTCGTTAATCATTTCGCCGGATTCACGCATATAGACAAAACCACGAGATAAAATGTCAGGACCAGCCAAAATTTCTTTTTTGGCAATATCGACTGTTGCCACAGCTAAAACCAAACCTTCTTCTGATAAAATATGACGGTCGCGTAAAACTACGTTACCGATATCTCCAATGCCGCTACCATCGACGTAAACATCTCCGGCATTGAAATGGCCGCAAATACGGGCACTGTCAGCAGTTAAAGCTAACATATCGCCATTTTCCATCAAGAAGCAATTTTCTTTTGGTACGCCTGTATCTTGGGCTAGTTGGGTATGGATTTTTAACATCCGATACTCTCCATGAATTGGCATAAAATATTTAGGTTTCATTAAGCGCAACATCAATTTTTGTTCTTCTTGGCCACCATGTCCAGAAGTATGAATGTTGTTAATTTTACCGTGAATAACTTCAGCACCAGCTTCCATTAGTAAGTTAATCAAATGGTTGACACTGGTTGTATTACCAGGAATTGGTGAGCTAGAAAAGATCACCGTATCATCTGGTTGAATTTGAATTTGACGGTGGGTACCGTTGGCAATGCGGCTTAAAGCTGCCATTGGTTCACCTTGTGAGCCAGTACATAAAATCAAGACTTCATTGGCTGGTAATCGATTGACTTCATGCGCGTCAATAAAAGTACCATCGGGAACTTTTATATAGCCTAATTTTTGTCCGTTAATCATCGCATTTTCCATGCTGCGACCAAAGACCGCAATTTTACGTCCTGTAGCCACCGCAGCATCTGCTGCTTGTTGCAGTCTGAAAATATTAGAAGCAAAAGAGGCAAAAATAATACGGCCTTCAATTTTTTCAAAGATTTTCAAAATGGAAGTACCAATAATTTTTTCAGATTTGGTAAATGTTGGAATTTCAGCATTTGTACTGTCAGATAACAGACACAATACGCCTTCTTCGCCAATTCGTGCCATTTTGTGTAAATTAGCAGGTTCGCCAACCGGTGTAAAATCGAATTTAAAATCACCGGTTTGAACAATATTGCCAGAAGGAGTTTTGACCACAATTCCTAATGCATCTGGAATACTGTGAGTGGTGCGGAAAAAGCTAACAGAAGTTTTCCTAAAACGGATAATTGTGTCTTCGTTAATTTCATGTAACTGCGCATCCCGCAATAAACCGTGTTCATCCAACTTATTTGTAATAAGCGCAAGTGCTAATGGTCCGGCATAGATAGGGATATTCGCTTGACGTAATAGGTAGGGAATTCCCCCAATGTGATCTTCGTGACCGTGAGTTATTACAAGGGCCTTTACTTTGGGTAAGTTTTGCACAATGTAACTATAATCGGAAATGACATAGTCAATTCCAAGTAATTCATCTTCTGGAAATTTGATCCCAGCATCAATAATGATGATTTCGTCTTGAAATTGTACCCCATAACAGTTTTTTCCAATCTCACCAAGACCACCGATTCCAAAGACGCCGGTTTCGTTGTTCTTCAAAGAGACTTTCATTTTAAAACTCCGTCAACTTGAAGTCTGTATTTTCTTTTTCATAAGCTAGATGGCTATCATCTAAACCTTGAATGAATTCGATATTGTATGGGGTGTGTTCTTCAACTAACGCACGAGCCGTAACTTCATCGGCTGCCTCAACGTAAATTGCTTGTGTTTGTTCTCTTTTTGGATTGCGAATTTTTGTTTCTTGATAGTAAACTTTGTAAATCATGTGTTTGACTCCTTTATTAGTTAATTTAAACGGTATAAAAATGACATCTAAAGATGACCAAGTACGAGAATTAAGGCATTCAAAAAACAGGGGAGGCACTTTTTGCTAAAATTTTTGCAGCTGGATAGTGCAAATAATTTTAACAACTAGCAAAATCTCCGCCAAAATGTGGATGCTTTTTAAAAATCAGAAGATCTTTAAAAAGAGAAAGTCTCGTCTTTACTTTCCGCTTATGTTTCAATTCAACCGTTCCTTTGGCGTATTAACGCCCAATTAATGCTATTTTAGCATAGATTTTTCAATAAGTATAGAAAAGGCAAAGGGGTAAAAGGGTTACAAAAAGGAATTTTTATTTCTCTTAAAAACTATTTATTTCAGTAAAGTAAGTCAAGAAACTTTTAAATCAGTTCATTTAGCCAGTTTTCATTTCTTATTAATAAGGAGAAAAAATCCTTAAAATTTCTGGTGAATTTGGCTACAATTAGAAAATATACTGTGTTATAGTGAGGGTAATGCGAAAATTTGGTAACGCGTGGTCTCACTTCAAGTTATTTTTGAGGTGCCATTTTTCTTTTGAAAACAGTTCCGGCAATTTTACGCGTTCACAGGCGCTGCCTGTCTTTATTTTAATAAAGGAGGAAAAAATATGAAATTGATGTGGCATTACACAATGCGCTACAAAAAACTTTTACTTTTTGATTTCATCTGTGTCTTTGGGTTTATCATTATCGAACTGGGTTTACCAACGATTTTGGCACGGATGATTGATTCGGCAATTCCCGCAAAAAGTTTTAGTCAAATCCAGCAATTAGGGTTATTAATGGTCATTATTACGATTTTAGGGGTAGCGATGAACATTTTGCTGGGGTATTTTACCACCCGTATTACCACCAATATTACAGCTGATATTCGCGATGATTTATTTGCCAAGACACAAGGCTACTCTCACTATGAGTATGAGCAGATTGGGGTTTCGTCTTTAATTACACGGGTAACCAATGATGCCTATCAAATTATGTTGTTTATGCAAAATATCTTGCGAACTGGTTTTATGACGCCGATGATGTTTATCGTCAGTTTATATATGATATTTCGAACCAGTCCTTCTTTGAGTTGGTATGTTTTGGCTGCTTTGCCTATTTTATTGTTGGCAGTTATTGCGATTGCGAAGTTTTCAGATCCATTATCAACCAAACAGCAAAATAATTTGGACAAAATCAATGCGATTTTACGAGAAAATTTATCGGGATTACGCGTTATTCGAGCTTTTGTTAATGAAAAATTTGAAGAAAAGCGTTTTGAAAAAGTGAATAAAGCTTATGCTTCCAGTTCAAAAAGCTTATTCCGCTTAATGGCAGTGGCGCAACCTGGGTTTTTCTTTCTTTTTAATATTGTTATGGTTCTAATTATTTGGAATGGGACGATTAAAATTGATCAAGGAAGTTTACAAATTGGGGATTTGATTGCCTTTATCGAATATATTTTCCATGCCTTATTTTCTTTTATGCTCTTTGCCTCTGTCTTTATGATGTATCCCAGAGCGGCCGTATCGGCCAGACGAATTCAAGAAGCGTTGGATGCAACTTCTGAAATTGTGGAAAAAGCAGATGGCGTAACTAAAACAGCCACTCATGGCTATGTGGAATTCAAAGATGTAACCTTTGCTTATCCGGGACACTCAGAAAGTCCGATTATTCGCAATGTCAGTTTTACTGCACAACCTGGTGAAACAGTGGCTTTTATCGGTAGTACTGGTTCTGGTAAGTCAACATTGATTCAATTGATCCCACGTTTTTATGATGTCAGCGAAGGGGAAGTCTTAATTGATGGAGTTAACGTCAAGGACTATCGTTTAAAGAGTTTACGTGAAAAAATTGGCTATATTCCGCAAAAAGCTTTGCTTTTTACGGGCACTATTGCGGAAAACTTACGTTACGGTAAAGAAGATGCAACCCAAGCAGAAATGCAGCGAGCGGTGGATATCGCTCAAGCTGCGGATTTTATTAGCCAAACGCCTGAAGGCTTTGATGCTCTTTTATCAGAAGGCGGCACGAATTTTTCTGGTGGCCAAAAACAACGCTTAGCGATTGCCCGCGCGATTATTCGTAATCCTGAAATCTATATTTTTGATGATAGTTTTTCCGCTTTAGATTATCAAACCGATGCCAAATTACGGGCACGCTTGAAAAAAGAAACGACTGAATCAACAGTTTTAATTGTCGCACAGCGGGTCGGAACCATTATGCATGCTGACAAAATTATTGTATTAGATGAAGGTAATGTAGTTGGCATGGGAACTCACCAAGAACTTCTGAAAAATTGCAGTATTTATTATGATATTGCAGCTTCTCAGTTATCAGAGGAGGAATTAGCCCAATGAAATCATTCTCTTCTTTAAAACGTTTAGCACGCTATTTGAACCCATATAAGGTTACAGTCTTTCTCGTTTTATTTTTTGTTGTTTTAACCGTGGCATTAAATGCTGCGATGCCTTATGTGGCAGGACTACCTACAACCGAAGTGGCTAAAAATATTGCCAACGGAGAAAAAATTAATTTTGACTATGTCTTAAAGTGTTTAGTTTGGATTACTGCGGTTGGTGTCGGGTATTGTGTGGCACAATTGTGTTCTGGCCTTTTAATTACGAATGTCGTACAAAGTGCAATGTATGATTTGCGCCAAGATATTGATGAAAAAATCAATCGTCTGCCTGTTTCTTATTTTGATAAAAATCAACAGGGAAATATTTTATCCCGGGTAACCAATGATGTGGATGCCGTGAGTGGTGCAATGCAACAAGCTTTAATTGGAATTGTAAATGCGGTATTAGGAATTATCATGGCACTGGCAATGATGTTTTATATTAATATTTATATGGCGTTATTATCTATCATTATGATTCCGACTTCTTTCCTCATTTCCCGAGGAATTGTGAAAATCTCGCAAAAATATTTTCAAGGAATGCAAAATGCATTGGGAGAATTAAATGGTTACGTCCAAGAAAATATGACAGGCTTTAGTGTCTTAAAAGTATATGGGCGGGAAGCGCAAACAGTAGAAGGTTTTAAAAATGTTAACCACAAATTGAAACATTATGGTTTTCGCGCCACTTTTATCTCTGGTTTAATGATGCCTTTGGTATCTTTAACAGCCTATATTACGTATATCGTAATGGCAGTTCTTGGAAGTTACTATGTGATTGGCGGCGTCATTGTAGTGGGTCAATTACAAGCGTTCATTCAATATATTTGGCAAATTAGTCAGCCTTTAGGAAATATTACCCAACTTTCTTCCGTCTTACAAAGTGCCTCGGCAGCCTCGAGACGGGTCTTTGAAATCTTAGATGAAGCAGAAGAAGTTTTAAATGAAACTGATATAGCACTGCCAACAGTTGTTTCTGGAGACGTTGATTTCGAACATGTTTCTTTTAGCTATACACCAGACAAACCATTAATTAAAGATTTGAACTTTAGTGTCAAAGCAGGTCAAACGGTAGCAATTGTGGGGCCAACTGGTGCTGGTAAAACCACTTTAATTAACTTGTTGATGCGATTTTACGATGTGAATGCTGGGGCGATTAAAATCGACGGTATTGATACCAAAAAAATGAAACGTAGTGAGGTCCGATCGGTTTTTGGCATGGTATTGCAAGATGCCTGGTTATATGAAGGCACCATTGGTGAAAATATCCGCTTTGGCAAGTTAGATGCGACAGACTATGAAGTGGTAGATGCTGCCAAAACGGCAAATGTCGATCATTTTATCCGAACGATGCCAGATGGTTATGAAATGATGATTAATGCTGAAGGTAATAACGTTTCTTTAGGACAAAAGCAATTGTTAACGATTGCCCGCGCAGTTATTTCAGATCCTAAAATTTTGATTTTGGATGAAGCAACTAGCTCAGTCGATACCCGCTTGGAAGCATTAATTCAAAAAGCAATGGACAAAGTGATGGAAGGACGCACAAGTTTTGTCATTGCTCACCGACTATCGACCATTCGTGAAGCGGATTTGATCTTGGTGATGAATCAAGGATCCATTATTGAAAAAGGAACTCATGAAAGCTTACTGGCTGAAGGTGGCTTTTACAGTAAACTTTATCAAAGTCAATTTGCCGAAGAGGGCGATTACGATTAAACGATGCAGGAGCGCTAAAGCAGCGCTCCTTTTTTTTAGCTCTTCTTGGTGTGTTATAATGACGATAATAAAAGAGGAATTTTAAGAAAAGATGAGGCTTAAAGATGGAAAATTTTATCGCTAAAAATGCTGTTGTATTAGGGAATGTGACTTTAGGAAAAGAGGCTACGATCTGGTTTAACAGCGTTATTCGCGGCGACAGTAATTTTGTGAAAATTGGCGCCCGCACGAATATTCAAGATGGAACGATTATTCATGTCGACCATGATGCCCCAACGGAAATTGCTAATGATGTAACAGTGGGACACCAATGTATGTTACATGGTTGCAAAGTGGAACAAGGTGCATTAATTGGAATGAGTTCCATTATTTTAAATCATGCAGTAATTGGGGAAAATAGTTTCATTGGTGCAGGTTCCCTTGTGACCCAAGGAACAATTATTCCGCCTAATGTCTTAGCATTTGGACGTCCTGCACAAGTTATTCGCAAATTAACACCAGCAGAAATTGCTAAAAACAAAGCCAATATTCAGCATTATTGTCAATTAGGAAAAGAATTTATGGCAGGCAAGTATTCCGAAATAAAAAATTGAAATAGAGAATGAAAAAAAGACAGCTTGTTAAAAAGGTAGTTGCTCTAAATATATGAGGCTCACTTGTGAAAGGTTAAAAAGCGCAAATCTTTGCGCTTTTTTTGTTTCCTCGCTACACTTTATATACGAAAAGAAATAAGGAGGGATTTTGATGGAGCGCTTTGCAATAACAGGTTATGGAGAGCCGCAGGATGTATTTGAAACTATTACAGCCAATCCAAGAGAACTTACAGCTGGTCATATTCGCGTGGCAGTAAAAGCTTTTGCGATTAATCCGTATGATGTTTCATTACGCAGTGGGGCACAGCAAGAAAATCGCAGTTTGACATTTCCTTATGTACTGGGAAATGATGCAGCCGGTATTGTGACAGAAGTTTTTGCAGACGAAACTGATTTTTCTGTTGGAGATCGGGTAGTAATTCATCCGATTAGCGGGACATATGGGGAAGAAGTTGTGTTGCCAAATAAAAAAGCAGCTAAAATTCCAGATCAAATGAGTTTTGCTGAAGCAGCAGGAATGGTAACAACGGGTATTACAGCCTATAATTTATTGTTTCAATTATTAAAAATCGATTCAAAAAAAACAGTAATGGTGTTAGGTGCATCTGGTGGAGTTGGTTCTTTATTAGTACAATTGTTGCATCAAAATGGTAATTTTATCTTGGCAAGTGCCAGAAAAGAGAATGCAGAAAAAGTGCGGGCTTTTGGTGCTGATGAATTTGTCCCTTATGATACTGAAAATCCGGGGGATGTATTTTTTGAACAAGCTGATGTCGTGATTGATGCTACAAAAGGCAGTAAAAGTAGTGAGACAGGATTAGCCATTTTAAAACCTGGTGGTACTTATGTGGCGTTAAATGACTTGCCTTCTGAAGATAAAAGAAAAGAAGGAGTCTATTTGGGTTTTGCACCTCAAAAAGATTATTTGGATCATGTGGCTTTTGATTATTTATTGCAAACATATGCTGCGGGTAATTTAGTTATTAATATCGCAGAAATATTACCTTTTCAATTAAGTAGTGTGATGGAAGCCCATGAAAAAATTGCTGGACATCCGACAGCAGGAAAAATTGTCATTGCAAAATAAAAAAGAATTGGGATTACTTCCCAATTCTTTTTTTGTGTTAATTATTTTGTGACCATGATTTCATCGATTAAGCCATAAGCTTTTGCTTCTTCAGCAGTCATGAAATTATCACGATCAGTATCTTTTTCAATAACTTCTAGTGGTTGACCCGTACGTTCAGCCAAAATATGATTTAAGCGATCACGAGTTTGTAAAATGTGACGGGCAGCAATTTCAATTTCAGTTGCTTGTCCTTGGGCACCACCTAATGGTTGGTGAATCATGATTTCAGCATTTGGCAATGCAAAACGTTTGCCTTTCGCACCAGCTGTTAATAAGAATGAACCCATTGAAGCTGCCATTCCCATTACAATTGTTTGCACATCTGCTTTAACAAAGTTCATTGTATCGTAAATTGCCATCCCGGCAGTTACGCTGCCACCTGGTGAATTGATGTATACGTAGATATCTTTTTCAGAATCTTGTGCATCCAAGAATAGTAATTGGGCGATGATTGAGTTTGCTAAGTCATCTGTAACTTGGCCGCTTAGCATAATAATGCGATCTTTTAATAAACGTGAGTAGATGTCATACGCTCTTTCGCCGCGGGATGATTGTTCAATGACTGTTGGAATTAAATTCATAATGTAAAGTCCTCCTTTAATCAAATCGACGTGATATATTATACGTCTCAAGTTTAGCACATTTAAGCGATAACCTCTAAAAAGAAGTATAACGAATAGGTCAAAATAGGTCAAATGAAAAACACTGTGGAATTAAAAAAAATGAAGAGAAAATCAAAGACAAAATAAGACGGAAAATTACAGTTGCAAAAGCGATTAAAAAATGCGAATTGTCGACAATTTATGCTAAAATAAAAGACAGGCAGATTGATAAGCAGGAGGAAAAATATGATAGCAGTAGCAGTAGCTGGTTTTTTGGGTGTTATTGTCGGCGCTTTGATTGTCACGATTGCATTTAATTTACGCATTCGTTACGATGAAAAAAAAGAACAAAAGCGCCGCGCTTTAGAACTTAAAGTTAAAGAAATTGAAACGTTAAATCTGTTAAATAAAAAAATCAATGAAATTTTGCAAAAGCGTAGCGTCTTGATGGAAGAGTATGTCAGCTTTGACGCTTTTGATGATTGTTATATTACGATTGACGATTATGCGTACCTGCAATCTTTTTCAGCACAAAATAATTTTTATTTACCGAACTATATTTTAGAAGAATTTTTCAAAAAGATTGCGCAACGTAAAGTCATTTTATCCCCCGATGAAACGATAAAAGTAGGAGGATACGCCTATAAAGGCGGACGGGTCATTATGGAACATTTTTCCGATGATTTAACACAACTGATTAATGAAAGAAAAGCTGAGTTAAAACGCTTATCAGACAATACGCTAACTTATTTTAGCGCTTAATGAAATTTCAGAGGATGAGAAAATGTACTTGTTGACATTTTCTCATCTTTTTTGTTTTAAAGAGTGAACTTTGTCCGATTTTTTCTTCAGAGCGTTTAAGCTGCTTAGTATCTATACACAGAATTTTTTTAACCAATTAATCAAAAAACAGATTGTTAAAGGCATTTCTCTGGGATTTTGGATTTAGAAATTCTAGTTTGCAAAGTTAATAAAATAGCTTAGAAGTGGTACAATTAGTAGTGAGTAAAAAATGATAAGGAGGCGACGTGATGACACAAATTGTAGCCCATCGCGGTGCCAGTGGTACACGGCCGGAAAATACCCTGCCTTCTTTTGCCGAAGCAGTTCGCGTAGATAGTGATGTGATTGAATTGGATGTCCATTTATCAAAAGATGGGCATTTGATTGTAATGCACGATGAAGATGTCGAACGTACGACCAATGGTAAAGGGTTAATTCGGGAAAAAACACTAGCGGAAATAAAAAAATTAAATGCGGGTAGTTGGTTTTCTTCCGCGTATCAAAATACTAAAGTTCCAACTTTAAAAGAAGTATTAGACTTATTAGTTATGCGCAATTTCCGTGGGGTTTTGACGATTGAATTAAAAACCGACCATTATCATTATCCTGAAATTGAAATGAAAACTGCCACCTTAATGACTAGTCGCGCGTGGCCTTTTACGCATTGGTATTGCAGTTTTAATATTAAATCATTAGATATTATCCATAAATTGGAACCACAAACACAATTGGACTTGATTTTAAGTACCAGTAATAAAAAAGTGATTGAAGCGCTGGATCGTTCTTATATTGAAGGAATCCACCCTAAAATGGATTGGGTGTTAAAAAATGAAGCCAGCTTGGCCGATTTACCTTTAGCAATTCGTCCATGGACGATTGATGAAGAAGCGTTAGTGAAAAAATGTGTGGCGTTAAATACCACTGGAATTATTACAAATTTCCCGGAAAAAGCACAACAATATATTCGTAATGCAAAACGGAGTAAATGAGGAAGCGTATGAAAGTATTAGTGATCGCAGGACCTACAGGAGTCGGGAAAACCGCGTTGAGTATTCAATTGGCTCAAAAATTTGACGGTGAAATTATCAGTGGTGATTCTTTGCAAGTCTATCGTCAATTGGATATCGGCACAGCCAAAGTCACGAAAGAAGAAGCGCAAGCTGTCCCACATTATTTAATTGATATTCGTAATTTTAGTGAAAACTATTCTGCTGCTGATTTTCAAAAAGAAGCACGGGATAAAATCGTGGATATTACTGCCAGAGGAAAGCTGCCAATTGTGGTAGGCGGGACGGGATTATATATTCAGGCGCTTCTTTACGATTACAAATTAGGAGCCCCAGAAAGTTTTGGTCAAGAAGGAGAAAATTTACGCCAAAAGTACACTGAATACGCGGCTCAATATGGTAAAGAAGCATTGTGGCAAGTTTTGGCCCAAAAAGATCCACTAGCGAGTGAAAAAATTCATTTTAATAATGAGCGTAAAGTGATTCGAGCACTAGAGGTCTTTGACTTGACTGGACATAGTATCGCCCAACCAAAAGAAAAACCGCAAAAAATTTACGATGATTTTTTAATCGCTTTGACGACAGAACGGGAAGTGCTATATGAAAGGATTAACCAGCGGGTAGAGCAGATGTTTGCCACAGGACTCCTAGAAGAAGCCACTCTGTTACAAAATTATGAGGACGTTCAAGCGGCAAAAGGAATCGGTTATCGTGAATTTTTTCCTTATTTCAAAGGTCAAATAAGCCTTGAAGAAGTAAAAGAAAACATCAAACTTGATTCAAGACGTTATGCAAAACGCCAATTAACTTGGTTTCGCAATCGAATGACGGTGAGGACTTGGGTGGATTTGATTACACAACCAGAAGAAATTGAAAACTTACAGCAAAAAATACAGTTATGGCTGGAGGAATAGTATGGAACAGGAGAAAGTTATTTTAGTTGGGGTAGAAACCGAAGAAACTTGGAAGAACTTTGGAGAATCCATGCAAGAGTTAAAAGGATTGACGAAGACAGCTAAAGGGGAAGTTTGTTTTTCTTTGGTTCAAAAACGTCCTCAAGTGGATCGTCAAACGATTATAGGTAAAGGAAAACTAACGGAATTAAAAAATCTAGTTGAAAGCTATGAAGCCGATCTCGTAATTTTTAATCATGAGCTGACGCCGCGGCAAAGTCAAACAATTGCCGATTTTATTGTAGTACCGGTTATTGATCGCGTCCAACTTATTTTAGACATTTTTGCCTTGCGCGCCCGATCAAAAGAAGGGAAGCTACAAGTTGAATTAGCCCAACTAGAATATTTATTACCTCGTCTAGTAGGCCAAGGAAAATATTTATCTCGTTTAGGTGGAGGAATTGGTACCAGAGGCCCAGGTGAAACAAAACTAGAAACGGATCGCCGCCATATTCGTAACAAGATTACAGCCATAAAACGGGAATTAAAAGAGGTGGCTGCTCACCGTGAACGGACGCGCCAAAGAAGAAAAAATAATCGTTTCCAAATTGGCTTGATTGGTTATACCAATGCAGGGAAGTCGACGATTATGAATGTCTTAACCGAAGCAAAAACCTATGAACAAGATGAGCTTTTTGCAACATTAGATCCCTTAACCAAACGTTGGAAGTTACCAGAAGGATTTGAAGTAACGTTGACAGATACAGTAGGTTTTATTCAAGATTTGCCTACGCAGTTGATTGATGCATTTCATTCTACTTTAGAAGAAAGCCGTGATATGGATCTATTGTTGCATGTGGTCGATGCCAGTTCGCCAGACCGCAGTCAACAAGAACAAACAGTATTGGATTTAATCAAGGACTTGGACTTTGATAAAACACCGATTTTAACGGTTTATAATAAAGCGGATAAAATTGATACTGCTCATTTTGTGCCCACACTTTTTCCCAATGTTTTAATTTCTGCTAAAAGCAGTCGTAGTAAAGAAGAATTAACGACTGCAGTTCGGTTACAATTAATGGAGAATTTGGAACCTTATACTGTTTATTTAGCACAAAATGAAGGGAAATTGCTGGCACAGCTAAAAAGCGAAACTCTACTTGTTCATGAAGAGTTTTTACCGGCTTCAGAAAATTATTTGGTGAAAGGTTTTTCCCTGCCAGAAACTGCAATTATAAGGAGAATGGAAGATGAATTGGACAGATGAATTTGATTCAACGCTGGTGGCAGCAATTGAAAGAGTGGATCAAAAAATTGCTCCGCGCTTAGAAGAGTTGCGTCAAATTGCTTTAAATAATCAAAATAAAGTTTTACGGGCTTTTGCAAATCAGCATATTTCTGAAACGCATTTTTTACCTTCAACAGGATATGGTAATGATGATATGGGGCGAGACGCATTAGAGGCAGTTTATGCGGAAACGTTTGGAACCGAGGCTGCCCTTGTGCGTCCTCAAATTGTTTCGGGAACTCATGCAATTGCTACTGCGTTATTTGGCGTATTGCGACCAGGAGATGAGTTGCTTTATATTACTGGGACGCCTTATGATACATTACTGGAAGTTATCGGTTTAGCAGGTAATGGCATTGGCTCTATGAAAGAATACAATATTGCCTATGAGCAAGCCGATTTAACCGCTATTGGTGAAGTAGACTTTGATTCGGTTAAAAATAAAATCAGTGAAAAAACAAAAGTGGTGGCAATCCAGCGTTCTCGCGGCTATGCTAGTCGGCCTTCATTTACGATTGCCAAAATTAAGGAAATGTGTGATTTTGTTAAAACAGTAGCGCCGGATGTGACGATTTTTGTCGATAATTGTTATGGTGAATTTGCTGAATTAATGGAACCCACGCAAGTAGGTGCAGATTTAATGGCAGGTTCATTGATCAAAAATCCTGGTGGTGGAATTGCCAAAACAGGCGGTTATCTTGTGGGAAAGAAAGATTTAATTGAAAAATGTGCTTATCGTCTTACAACTCCTGGTGTCGGAGCAGAGGGCGGAGCGATGTTGGGAAATGTTTATGATATGTTACAAGGCTTTTTCTTAGCACCGCATGTTGTAAGTCAAGCAATCCAGGGTGCAGTGTTTACTTCTGCTTTATTAGCCGAGTATAACATCGACTCCACACCTAAATGGAATGATCCGAGAACCGATTTAATCCAGTTAGTTGAACTGGAAGAAAAAGAAGCAATGATTACATTTGCACAAGCAATTCAACGTTTTTCACCTGTAGATGCGTTTGTTGCGCCGGTACCGTCTTATATGCCAGGGTATGAAGATGATATTATTATGGCGGCTGGGACTTTTGTTCAAGGGGCAAGTATTGAATTAAGTGCCGATGGCCCATTACGGGAACCGTTTTCATTGTATGTACAAGGTGGTCTAACCTATGAGCATGTAAAAATTGCGGTAGCAAATGCTGTTAATGCTGTTTTTTATTCAGATAAAAAATAATTTTAGTTTTTTTATAATTCTTTGAACCTTGTCAATTCAAGGTTCTTTTTATTTGTCAGAAAATTTTTTATTATTTATGTTATAAAACCTAACATATGCCCTTGACTTTCAAAAATGAGATTGGTATAGTTATGCCAAGTTAAAAACCAACCGGAAAGGAGTAGTTTCATGCGAGAAAAAGAGTTGCGCCGATCCATGTCAGTTTTTCCTATTGGAACAGTGATGAAATTAACAGATCTCACTGCGCGGCAAATTCGTTATTACGAAGAACAAGATTTGATTCATCCTGAAAGAAGTGAAGGCAACCGCCGGATGTATTCTTTGAATGATATTGATATTTTGCTTGAAATCAAGGATTACTTGTCTGAAGGTTTAAATATGGCGGGAATTAAACATGCTTATGAGATGCAAAAACAGCAAGAAAAGATTGCCAAAAATAAAAAACCGTTAACTGACCAAGATGTACGCCAAATTTTTTATGATGAACTACTAAGCCAAGGTGGTTTAACTCAACAAAATCCATTTAAGCAAGGTCCGCGAATGTAGGCGTTGTTTGAAAATAAAAAAACTAATTAAGGGTGGGATTATATGCCGCGCGTAAACTACACAGCAACAGATATCAAACGTATTGTCGAAGAAGAAAATGTCCGTTTCTTACGTCTAATGTTCACAGACATCATGGGAACAATCAAAAATGTTGAAGTTCCAGTAAGCCAATTGGAAAAAGTTTTAGATAATAAAATGATGTTTGATGGTTCTTCTATTGAAGGTTTTGTCCGTATCGAAGAAAGTGACATGTATTTATACCCAGACTTATCTACTTGGATGATCTTCCCTTGGGAAAGTGAACATGGTAAAGTTGCGCGTTTAATCTGCGATATTTATAATCCTGATGGGACACCTTTTGCTGGTGATCCACGCGGTAATTTAAAGCGGGCGATGGACCACATGAAACAACTAGGTTTTACTTCATTTAACTTAGGACCAGAACCAGAATTCTTCTTATTTAAATTAGATGAAGATGGAGAAATTACGACCGAATTAAACGATGCTGGTGGCTATTTTGACTTTGCCCCTACCGATTTAGGTGAAAACTGCCGTCGTGATATCGTATTAGAATTAGAAAGCTTAGGCTTTGAAGTAGAAGCATCTCACCATGAAGTAGCTCCTGGACAACATGAAATCGACTTCAAATATGCGGATGTTGTTGACGCTTGTGACAATATCCAAACTTTTAAATTAGTTGTCAAAACCATTGCACGTAAACATGGATTACATGCAACCTTTATGCCAAAACCATTGTTTGGGATTAACGGTTCAGGCATGCACTGCAACATGTCTTTATTTAAAGGCAAAGAAAATGCTTTTTATGATGAAGCAGGAGAAATGGGCTTAAGCCAGACCGCTTATCATTTCTTAGGCGGATTGATTGAACATGCGCGAGCATATACAGCAGTCTGCAACCCAATCGTTAACTCTTATAAACGGCTTGTTCCAGGATATGAAGCACCTGTATATGTAGCGTGGTCTGGTCGCAACCGTTCACCATTGATTCGGGTACCGGAATCACGTGGATTGTCTACACGTTTGGAATTGCGTTCAGTCGATCCTTCTGCTAATCCCTATTTAGCAATGGCTGTTTTGCTAGAAGCTGGTCTGGATGGGATTCACCGGGAACTAACACCACCACCTGCTGTTGACCGTAATATTTATGTCATGAATGAAGCAGAAAGAGAAGAAGCACAAATTAAAGATTTGCCTTCAACATTACACAATGCCATTAAAGAATTGCGAAAAGATCAAGTAATGGTGGATGCGTTAGGCAACCACATTTGCCAAAATTTTGTGGAAGCAAAACGGTTGGAATGGGCTTCATTCCGCCAAACGGTTTCAGAATGGGAAAGAGAACAATATTTAGAGTTGTATTAAAAACAGGAAAACAAACCGCTTTGAGCTTTGGCTTGGAGCGGTTTGTTTTGTATTTATTCTGCAGTTGATTTTAGTTGGATATAGCTTTTTATCTCATTAAAAATTGACAATCAGACCTTTTGACCACTACTATTAGGAAAATGGATAGTAAAAGAGGGCGTACATATGTTGGATTTATTTATTTTAATGATGGAGCGGGTCGGCTTAATTATTTTACTGGCCTTTTTATTAGTTAATGTTTCATATTTCAAACGGGTGTTGGAAAACAGAGAGCAACTTTCTTCCAAAGTGATTTTGATTGTTGTTTTTGGTTTATTTGCGATCTTAACTAACTTTACCGGCATTGAAATTACCGGTAATAAAATTGTGCCTAGCAATTTTTTACCCCATATTTCTGAGAATACCTCCATTGCCAATGCCCGCACTTTGGTAATTAGTGTGGCGGGCCTCGTGGGTGGTCCTAGCGTTGGGACAACAGTTGGCGGCATTGCCGGCTTGCACCGCTTTTTTCAAGGAAGCGGTGAAGGGAGTTTTTACATTTTTTCTTCTTTATTGATAGGTCTTGTGTCGGGATTGATTCGTCTGCTTTTAATCAAAAAACAATGGCAAAATAAATCTTTTGTATATGCGTTAGTTGGCATCTTAATGGAGTCTGTTCAAATGATTTTTGTTGCGGTTTTTAGTGGTACTGAATTAGCCAAAATGATCGCGGGGCCGATGATTATGATTAACGGGATCGGAACGTTTATTTTTATGTCGATTATCAATATCACGCTAAAGCAAGAAGAACAAGCCAAAGCAGTCCAAACGCATGATGTATTAAACTTAGCAGCCCAAACGCTGCCTTATTTTCGCGCAGGTTTAAAACGCGAATCGAGTCAAGCAGCGGCAGAAATTATCCAACGCTATACTAAGCTGGCTGCTATTAGTATGACAGATAAGCATCAAATTTTAGCCCATGTGGGAGCAGGGAGCGATCATCATATTCCTGAACTTGAAGTGATTACTGAACTGTCTAAAAAAGTTTTGCAGTCAGGTGAGATGTTAATTGCCCACTCTAAAGAACAAATTGGTTGTAAAAATCCCAATTGTCCGTTAGCAGCAGCTATCGTTATTCCACTTTTTGCCCATGAAAAAGTGGTCGGAACACTAAAAATGTATTTTACTGATGAAAGTAAATTAACTTATGTAGAAGAAGAATTAGCTGAAGGCTTAGCAACTATTTTTTCTTCCCAAATAGAATTAGGGGAAGCAGAAGAAAGAAGTCAGCTGTTAAAAGATGCTGAAATTAAGTCTTTACAAGCACAAGTCAATCCTCACTTTTTCTTTAATGCCATTAACACCATTTCTGCTTTGATGCGGCGAGATACAGATCAAGCCCGTAGTTTACTACTGCAATTAAGCACATATTTCCGAGGAAATTTAACTGGTGCACGGCAGACAAAAATTTTATTAAGTCAAGAATTGCAACATTTAGCGGCTTACTTACAATTGGAGCAGGCACGATTTCCCAATCGGTATCAGATTGACGTGCAGACAAACGATGCATTAAACAATGCTTTAATCCCGCCTTATGCAGTCCAGATTTTGGTAGAAAATGCCATCAAACATGCGTTTGCCAATCGTAAAGAAAATAATTACGTCGAAGTTGCCATTCGCAGTGAAAAAAATGTTTTAATTTTACAAGTTGAAGATAATGGTGTTGGCATTAAAGCGGATTTGTTGTCACAATTAGGGAAACAAGCAGTTGTTTCAGAAAAAGGAACGGGGACTGCTTTAGAAAATTTAAGTAGACGTTTACACAGTTTATATGGTGAGACTGGTGAGTTAAAAGTAGAAACTAAAAAAAATGGTGGGGCTATTTTTACTATCTCGCTGCCATTAGAGCTTAAAGGAGGAAATGAATAATGCATGTTCTTTTAGTTGATGATGAACCTCTGGCAAGAGAAGAATTGAGTTATTTGGTCAGCCAACATCCTGCTGTCATAAGTGTGGCACAAGCAGAAGGTGTTTTAGAAGCAATGGGTAAAATGATGGAACAAAAACCTGATATTTTATTTTTGGATATTCATTTAACCGATGAAAGTGGCTTTGAGTTGGCGGAAAAATTGGTGCATCTCACGGAGCCTCCTTACTTAGTTTTTGCCACGGCTTATGATGATTATGCCCTGCAAGCTTTTCAAGTTAATGCCAACGATTACTTATTGAAGCCTTTTGAAGAAAAGCGAGTAATGGAGATTCTTAATAAGGCAGAAAAACAAAGGACACGCACGCAAAATACGAGCACCCAGACAACTGAACAATGGTCTGCTTTTCCTATTCATAGCGATGATCGGATTTTTTTGATTCATCCAGAAACCGTGCAAATGGTTTCTGTAGATGAGCGTAACGTTCGTATTTTTACTGATGATAAACATTATTCAACAACTGGAACACTAAGTGGAATTGAACAAAAACTTCCCCCAGCTCTTTTTATTAAAACGCATCGAAGTTTTATTATTAATGTGACAAAAGTAAAAGAAATTCAGCCTTGGTTTAATCATACTTTACAACTTACAATGGAAAATGGTGAAAAAGTACCAGTTAGTCGTTCTTATTTAAAAGTTTTTAAAGAGCGCTTAAATTTAGAATAGATATTTTGTCTGGCGCTTGCTGCAAGTCAAGCGTTTTTTTTTGCATTTCATGTTCTAGATCGCGCAACTTATGAAGAAAGCGGTAACAAAAACGTGGATTTTCGTATACTAAGCATGTAAACAAAACAAAGGAGCGAAAAAACATGGAAAAAAAAGTTTATTCATTCTTACAACAAGCCTTCGTCTTTGCCCTTATTATGTTAATTTCAAATGGCATTGCAAAAATATTACCAATTGCTATTCCGCCTTCACTAATTGGTATGTTGCTTTTATTTGGTGCTTTATGTACCGGTATTGTGAAACTTGAACAAATAGAAGATTTAGCAAACAATCTATCCAGTGTCATCACTTTTCTATTTGTTCCTTCAGGTATTTCATTAGTAAATTCCCTAGGCATTATGAAAAGCTCAGGTATTCAAATTCTGGCGGTTATCTTAATTGCTACTTTGGCGCTACTGGCTGCAACAGGGTGGGGCTCAAGTTTATTGTTAGGTGTTAAAGATCGCCATACCCAAGCAGGCGAAGAAAAATCACTTAATAAAGGTTTAAAGGAGGTTTCTTAATATGACACCTTATGTTGGTATTATTATCTCTCTAGTCGTTTTTGGAATTGGAACCTTTTTATTTAAGAAAAGTAAAGGCTTCTTCTTATTTACCCCATTATTTGTTGCGATGATTTTAGGTGTTTTAGTATTAAAAGTTACAGGTATCAGTTATGACGATTATAACGAAGGTGGCAAAATTATTATGTTCTTTCTAGAACCGGCAACGATTGCTTTTGCTATTCCTTTGTACAAAAAACGGGATATCTTAAAAAAGTATTTTATGGAAATTATGGTGGCAATCACGATTGGTTCTGTCGTTTCAGCGGCCTCAGTTGTTTTAGCAGGTTATATTATTAAAATGCATCCACAACTCATTGCATCGCTGCTTCCCCAAGCAGCAACAACAGCGATTGCAGTTCCAGTTGCAACTTCTGTGGGCGGGATTGCATCGATTGCAGCATTTTCAGTTATTTTTAATGGCGTTTTAGTTTATGCTTTAGGCGCAATTGCCTTAAAGTGGTTTAAGATTAAAAATCCTATTGCAAAAGGTTTGGCTTTGGGTGCTGCTGGGCACGCATTAGGGGTTGCTGTCAGCATGGAAATGGGAGAAACAGAAACAGCGATGGCCAGTATTTCGGTGGTCGTGGTCGGAATTACAACAGCGGTAGTGGTTCCAATTGTAGCAAGTGTAATGGGAATTATTTAAAAATAAAGGAGTATAGACAAATGCAAAAGACAGATTTACAGACAAATACGTGGAACGGATTTAAAGGCAAAGCTTGGCAAAATGAAGTGAACGTACGTGATTTTATCCAAGCCAACTACACACAATTTGACGGCACAGATGAATTTCTAGCTGGCCCAACAGAAGCAACGACAAAACTTTGGGATCAAGTAATGGAATTAAACCAACAAGAACGTGACAATGGTGGCGTTTTAGATATGGATACCAAAGTGGTTTCGACAATTACTTCTCATGGCCCTGGTTATTTAAACAAAGAATTAGAAACAGTTGTCGGTTTCCAAACTGAAAAACCTTTCAAACGCAGCTTACAACCATTCGGTGGAATCCGTATGTCCGAACAAGCCGCTGAAGCGTATGGCTATGAAATCGATTCTGAAATTTCACATATTTTCCGTGACTATCGTAAAACACATAATCAAGGCGTTTTTGATGCCTATACACCTGAAATGCGCGCAGCACGTCGCTCTGGCGTTATCACTGGTTTACCAGATGCTTATGGTCGAGGCCGTATCATTGGCGACTATCGTCGGGTAGCGTTATATGGGGTAGACTTCTTAATTAAAGAAAAACAAAAAGATTTATTCAACTGTGGCAATGGTACGATGTCTGATGACGTAATTCGCCAACGGGAAGAATTAAATGAACAATTACGGGCATTAAACGAATTAAAAGAGCTTGGTACGATTTATGGCTTTGATATTTCACAACCGGCTACTAATGCCAAAGAAGCTTTCCAATGGTTATACCTTGGCTACTTAGCTGCGATTAAAGAACAAAATGGTGCGGCAATGTCTCTTGGTCGTACATCAACTTTCTTAGATATTTATGTTGAACGTGACTTACAAAATGGTGTTTTAACAGAAGAAGAAGCACAAGAAATTGTCGATCATTTTGTAATGAAATTGCGTTTGGTTAAATTTGCGCGGACACCTGATTACAACGCTCTATTTTCTGGCGACCCAACTTGGGTAACAGAATCTATCGGGGGTATCGGAGAAGATGGCCGTCATATGGTCACAAAAAATAGTTTCCGTTTCTTGCACACCTTATCAAACTTAGGGCCTGCGCCAGAACCAAACTTGACTGTTTTATGGTCGACACGTCTTCCACATAACTTCAAAACATTCTGTGCCAAAATGAGTATTCAAACTTCCGCAATTCAATATGAAAACGATGATGTAATGCGTCCACATTGGGGTGACGATTACGGAATCGCTTGTTGTGTTTCTGCGATGCGCATTGGGAAACAAATGCAATTCTTTGGCGCGCGTGCCAACTTGGCGAAAACATTGTTATATGCGATTAACGGTGGGGTTGATGAAAAATCAAAAGCACAAGTGGGACCAAAATATCAGCCGATTACTTCTGAATATCTCGCTTACGACGAAGTTGTTGAAAAATACGATGCCATGATGGACTGGATCACAGAATTGTATCTGAATACATTAAACATTATCCATTACATGCACGATAAATATTCCTACGAACGTATTGAAATGGCATTACAAGATACCGATATCTTACGCACTATGGCCACTGGTATTGCAGGCTTCTCTGTAGCCGTTGACTCTTTATCTGCGATTAAATATGCCAAAGTTAAAACAGTTCGTGATGAAAATGGTATCGTAGAAGACTATATCATTGAAGGAGACTATCCAAAATATGGGAACAACGATGATCGCGTCGACGAAATCGCTGTGAACTTATTGAAGACCTTCATGACAAAAGTAAAACGTAACAAAACATATCGGGATGCTAAACATACCACTTCTATTTTGACGATTACTTCCAATGTTGTTTACGGGAAGAAAACGGGAAATACACCAGACGGGCGTCGCGCTGGTCAACCATTTGCGCCAGGAGCTAACCCAATGCACGGTCGCGATACTCACGGTGCGTTAGCAAGCTTGTCTTCTGTAGCGAAAATTCCTTATGACTACTCACTAGATGGTATTTCCAATACCTTCTCTATCGTGCCAAAGGCATTAGGTCGTGATGAAGCAACACAAGAAGAAAACTTAGCTACAATGTTAGACGGTTATGCGGCAAAAGGTGGTCACCACTTGAATATTAACGTCTTCAATCGGGACACCTTGTTAGATGCGCAAGCACATCCAGAAAAATACCCACAATTAACTATTCGGGTATCCGGTTATGCCGTTAACTTTATCAAGTTAACCAAAGAACAACAAGATGATGTCATTGCGCGGACAATGCACGAATCGATGTAATAAAAAAAGTACGATAAGGTGGCGGATGGGAAACTATCCGCCGCTTTTGTTTTTCATTACAAGAAAGCAGGCCGCGTTTTACCGGGAGTATCTAGCCAGCAAACATGAGCCGTTTGCTTTTCTTATACGAAAGGAAGTTATTTGGATGACTGTGACAGGTCGTATTCATTCTACTGAAAGCTTTGGTTCCGTTGACGGACCGGGCATTCGGTTTATCGTTTTTACCCAAGGGTGTCGAATGCGTTGTGAGTTTTGTCATAACCCGGATACTTGGAAAATTGGGACGGGGACAGAACGGGCAGCCGATGATGTTTTAGAAGAAGCTTTAAAATATAAAGAATTTTGGGGTGAAAAAGGTGGCATTACCATCAGTGGTGGGGAACCGTTACTCCAAATGGATTTTTTAATCGATTTATTCAAAAAAGCAAAAGCCGCGGGTGTGCATACCACCATTGATACATGTGGCCAACCGTTTACAAGAGAAGAACCCTTCTTTTCCCAATTCAATACCTTAATGGAATATACGGATTTATTGTTATTTGATATCAAACATATCGACAATGACGCCCATAAAAAGTTGACCAAACAAGCCAACACCCCAATTTTGGAAATGGCGCGCTATTTATCTGAAATCAATAAACCCGTTTGGATTCGCCATGTTTTAGTTCCTCATAGAAGCGATTATGATGAATATTTAATCCGATTAGATGCCTTTATTCAAACGCTGCAAAATGTCGATAAGGTAGAAATCTTACCTTATCATACGATGGGCAAGTACAAATGGCAGGAAATGGGTTTGAAATATCCCTTGGAAGGTATTGAACCACCAACTGAAACTCGCGTAAAAAATGCGAAGGAACTGTTGCATACTGATAACTATACAAAATATTTAACCCGTTAAAATTAACAGGAAAGATGCATTTTTGATTGAATCTTTCCTGTTTTTTGCTATCATAAAGAAGAATGGAAAACCTATGATAATTAAAGGAGTGTCCTACATGTCAAAAATTTTAGTTTTTGGTCATCAAAATCCAGATACTGATGCGATTGGTGCAGCTATTGCCTTTGCTTACTTGCAAGATGCATTACGTGAAGAAACAGTTGAAGCTGTCGCACTGGGAAATCCAAGTGAAGAAACGCAATATGCGTTAGACCATTTTGGTTTAAAAGCACCACGTGTGATTAAAAATGCCAAAGATGATACTGAAAATGTGATGTTAGTTGATCACAATGAATTTCAACAAAGTGTAAGTGATATTACCGATGTTAATATCTTAGCAGTGGTCGATCATCATCGGATTGCAAATTTTGAAACAGCTAATCCTTTATACTATCGTGCTGAACCTGTGGGCTGTACAAGTACAATTGTTTTAAAGTTATATAAAGAAGCTGATGTAACAATTCCCAAAGCGATTGCTGGTATAATGTTATCCGCTATTATTTCAGATACATTACTATTTAAATCACCTACTTGTACACCAGAAGATGTCGCTGCAGCTAAAGAACTTGCTATACTTGCCGAAACAGATTATGAAGCTTATGGCTTAGAAATGTTGAAAGCTGGGACTAACTTAAGTGATAAATCTGCTAACTTCTTATTAGATCTTGATGCTAAAAGTTTCCCAATGGGAGATAAAAATATTCGTATTGGTCAAGTTAATACTGTTGACTTAGATGAAGTTTTCAATCGCCAAGCTGAATTAGAAGCTGCTATGAAAGAAGAAAATAACAAAAAGGGTTACGATTTATTTGTTTTGATTGTGACGAACATCTTAGATAGTGATTCTGAATTGTTAGTTGTCGGCGACGCAAAAGAAAAAATTGAAACAGCGTTTAATACGAAGTTAGAAAATAACCGAGCTTTATTAAAAGGTGTAGTTTCTCGCAAAAAACAAGTTGTACCCCAACTAACAGAAGCTTTTGCTTAAGCCACATTATTAATGTTTCTTTTATGTATACCCGAGTGATAGCGAAAACTTTTTTATTACTTTTTAGATAATAAAAAAGAGCGCTGATTCATCGGGTTTTTTATATGGCGTCAGACAATTAAAAAATAGGAGTAATGGTGAAAAATGAAATTTTATTATGGTGGTAGTAAAAAAGAAGCTTATCAAAATATAGCCTGTAATAAGACTTTTCAGCACTTATGTAGGTATTTATATCAGCATGAACAGTCGATTTTGCGTGATTTAAAACAAAATATTACGATGCCTGATCTAGAAAAAACTATTGATACAGCAATTGAATTGAAGTTAGTTTTACGAGAAAATCGGCGTTATCGTTTAATGTTTCCTGTTGTGTCTAAAGAGATGAGCATTACAATTACACAAGAAGACGCTTTTCAAGTTGCTTTGAAACAATTAAGAGAAGAATCGCCTGCTAATTTTTTAGCCGCGCTTAATTATTTTTACAATTTGACGCAACAAGACCATTTTTATGGTGTAATGGATTCTATTTCATTAGCCGGAGTAGCTGTTTTAAAAAGTGAAGAACTTACGCTGATTAGTGGCCAAGTAGAGGAAAGTATAAGAACATTACCCCAATATTTTGACGCTTTAACAAAAGAACAGGAAGCAGAAAAAAGTGACTTATATGCAATTATCGGCGATGTGGATCCAATTTATGCGGGAACACAATTTGCCTATATTATTCAAAGAGTAGAACAAAGGAAAAAAGTACGTCCTTCTATCTTTACTCAGGCGTTAATAATGTCAGAAATTTTGGCTACAGATGAGAGTGGTACTTTACAATTGAAGATACCTACTTTGACAAGTGGCGGTAAAAATCTTATTACAATGCCGTCAGACGTTTTTAGATGGCAGCTATTATTTGCAAAATTATTAGAGGATAGAAAAGATAATTATATACAATATATTCTTTTAACTAAAAATTAAAAAAATCAAAATTATTCTGGTTTTATTAGCCATAAAATTACTGCTCCCTTATTTTTCTTTGAAAGCGATTCGTTTAAATAATATTAAATTAAAAAATAATAACAATTATTGTTGAAATTCTAATAATATGATGATATTATTATTACAGAATGAATCAGGAGGGCTTCTGAATGGAGAAAATAAAAAAAGAGTATGTAAAAAGTAAAGCGGCTACTAATGGTGAGATGGTTCAATTTATTTCAATGGCAGAAATCGAAGCAGCTCGGGCGGAACTAAAAGCTAATCAGATTGACGAAAGCCATTTTTCTGATGGTGAAATTATTTTAGCAATCCAGCAAAAACAAGACATTGGAGCACAAACCATTATTCCGATTGTTGTAGATTGGTTGATAGAAAATAATTTTATCGTAACTGGGGCCCAAGCAATTAGATATTTATTAGAGAATGCAAAATATGATCAGCAACCGCGATTATATAAAGTGGTTGGCGATTTAGATTTTGATACCAATGGAAAATTTTATTTAATTGTAGCAACAAGTCCTAAGCGTAAAGTTGAATCTTTATTCAAAGTCTATACCAATGGTGTGATTAAAGAATTATGGGTAGAAAAATAGATTGTGTGAGAAGTGAGAAATCACTTCTTTTTTATTGTTTCCAATTTTACGAGACACTATTACTAGTGTGTAGCAATAAGCGAGAAACTATTTGAAGTTTTGCAAATAAACTTGATGAAGTGCTATTTTTGTAATGGAGTAAAGGTATAAGCGAGCCTAGGAAAAAATCAAAAGACGTTAGAATCTCACTGGCTAGATTCTAACGTCTTTTTTAATCTATCCTGTCTTTTTTATTGGTGTATGTAAAAAGAAAAGACTGAAGAACGTGATATTAATTGTGGCAGCAATAATACTTCCTACGTTAGGTAGGGAAAAGTCGGTAAGAAATACACTATAAAAAACACTTACTAAATAAATCAAAATATCGATTACCATTAAGATCGCAAAGATAAAGGGATATTTTCGATTTAAAAAAACAATTAGAAAGAAAAAAAGTGCCATCAAAGTTGCCAATATTTGAATACCTACAGCTAACAGATATACAAAAGAATGAATATTACCGCTAGGAAGAAAAGTGCGTAAGAACAAAATTAGAAAGGAAAAAAAGTAAAACGTGGTAGCTTCCTTAAATTCAGTTTGGTCAGTTTTTTTGCAAAAGTAATAAAGCATGGCGCTAAAAACGACTGTGAAAAAAATAAAGAGATGATTAAAAAAACTTGATAGATTATTGCTTTCCCCAATCATATTTAATGATACTTGTGTCGCAAGTGCAGCTACGAAATATTCAATACAAAATGTTGATATAAAAAGAATTGTAGCAATAAATCCGCAAGATACGGTAGAGTACTTTAGTAATTTTAAATTCGACATAACTTCGCTCCAAATATTTATTCTAATCAATAATAACAAAATAATAAGTAAATGTCGAACTGTTCTCATAAAAAAAGAATTTTATTAATTTCATATGAAAAAGAAAAAAAGTCTAGCTGTCTACGATACAAAAGTAGAAGCTAGACTTGTTCTTTACTGACGTTGTTGCCGTTTACGAACTTTTTTAGTCCAAAAGCCACCAGAAATATATTTTGGCTCGTATGAAATTATAAAAGCTCGTTCTTCTATGCTTTTAATTAATTGATATAATTGCCGTTCATTTTTCCGTGGGGATAAAATTTCTAACACAACACGTTCTCCTTCAAGTCCCTGGGCGTTGCTTTGGGTCACGCCATAGCCATTGTCCCGTAAAACTTTTGGCAAATTATTATCTTCGCTGGTATTGGAAGGTAATATGGCGGTAACCATGATATAGCCAAGTGCTAACTTATCTTCTATCTTAATACCTACGCTTATCCCAACCGCATAGCCTAAGGCGTAAACAAATAAGTTTATCGGATCATCTAAGCGATCTAAGACCATTGAAAGACCTAGAATATATATTGTAATCTCCACCATACTTACTAATGGTGCAATGACCCGATAACCTTTCATCGTTAACATAAAACGCAATGTATTAAGCGTAATATAAGCAAAGTTAATAGCAAAAATCATAAATAAAAGTTTGAAGTCCAATTAAAAACCCCCTTATTGCTCCAAAATACACTACATAGGTAAAAATTACAATTGAAACACTAATCAAAACGGAATATTATTGCAAAAATATTAAGAATAGATTACAATTGTTATATAGAACAACCGTTATAGAAATAGGGGGTGGAATAATGAGTCGGCGTCTTTTGCTTGTAAGTCATGGTATTGTAGCACTTTTTGGTTTATATTATTCTATTTATTTATTAATAATTAATCCGGAAACTTTGTTTTCAGTTGAGCACGCTCTGAGTTATCACCCAACATTTGACCATTTTTTATTTATTTTTTTCAAGTTTCTTTTAATTTCTATAAGTAGTTTTTTTGCTTATGCTGCGTTACGTTTTGTACTTCCTTTTAGTAGTTATTATTCCTTTGGACAAGGACTGATATTGTTAGGCCTCGCTTTAATTATTGGGTACTTGCCTTTAGGAATTAGAATTTTTTTGCTTATGATGGGATTATTTCAAAGTAGTGTGATTGTCTATCATAAATTCACATTGTTGTAAGCGCTTTTTTGAGATTGGTAAGTCCAAAATAACTAACTTATTTTAAGTATCTGGGTTTTTATAACCGGATACTTTTTTTGTAACTAAAACACATTAAATAATAATGCTCATTATTGTCTCATAATAATGGCGCGTCATATTTTATAGTGTCTAAATTTCGTTATATAATTTTGAGAGTGTAAAATATTTTGTGTAAATGAATAAAATCCATACAAAAAAGGAAGTCCCTTCTGTAGAATTAAGTTTACGACAACCAATTCACAGAAAAGAGGACTTCCCTATGAATGATTTTACTAC
>Ga0334899_1000414_pt1 | contig 55092 bp, 43 predicted proteins | sample GraSluR3_MG_FD_207219 | JGI IMG/M metagenome (GOLD analysis project Ga0334899, IMG submission 207219) | Sludge microbial communities from methane-producing bioreactor in Wageningen University, Netherlands - Granular Sludge_8_08-R3 | ecosystem: Engineered > Bioreactor > Anaerobic > Unclassified ...
AAATGCCACGTTGCCTCCAAGCCAAAGGGCAATGGCAAGGCAAATCGTTTTGTAAACGGTTGTTCTCATAGCGTATTTGTTTTATTAATTTTGATATTTAGCTGTTGAATGGGATTTAACGGGTTTTCACCGGCTCTAGAAACGTCTAAAAGCAGCTTCAACTTGTGGATCCGAGCCTGATATGCCCGAGTAGGAGAATCGCCAGTATATGGCGCTATAGTCGCGCTCAATGTGGCCGGTTCCTGTAAAATCGTATTCAAATGAATTTGTGCGAATTATTTGTATTAGCGTATCCGATACTGTTGCGTAGGTTTCTGTTTGAAACCCCAGATTGTACAGGTTAAAAATTGTAATCATTGTTGTGTCTGTTCCTTGATAGTCGATGCTAACATTGTATTGCCGATACCCTGATACGGAACCCTCCTCGAAGCATCGCCAAGTACCCAGAATAGAGTTTTCGGGGTAGCTGGGCTTGTCGCACGCTTTAAGCGTAAAGGCTAGGGCAATGGCCAGCAGGGCAATTTTAGTGGCTGATTTCATATCACTAGTATTGCTGTAAATATCTGTAAAAAAAATGGCAAAATGCAACAGCACTTTTTTGGAACAGAGCTGTTGCATTTTTTTAAGGTAATCTTACTGTACAAACTCAAATTTCACCGTTTGCTTCAAGTCGGGGTGGAGGCTGTTGGCCACAGGGCATTCCTTGGCTGATAGCTCAAGGAGTTTTCGCTCCTTGGGGCTATAGCTATTGTGGGGGAAAGTTAGCTCAACCACAATTTCAACCACCCTGCGCGGGTTGGTCCCCATCACCTTGGTGATGGCCACCTTGGTACCATCGATATCGAAACCGTGGGTACGCGCTGCAATACCCATGATGGTGAGCATGCAGCTGCCCAGCGAGGTGGCCAGCAAATCGGTGGGCGAGAAGTATTTGCCTTTTCCCTGATTATCGGGTGGGGCATCGGTAATCAATTTATTTCCCGATAGTTTATGAACCGCCTCGGTGCGCAGCTCGCCTAGGTATATAATACTTGATGTTTGCATGTTGCGAATGATTTTTATTTAAAATTTGTTGATGAGCAAAAATAGTGAACTTTTCCAATTCAAGTGGTAACGTGGGTAGGCTTTGCTTGTTCATTTGCAAAGATATTTTTAGGAAAAATCTTCAAATCTTTTATATCCTTTTTGAACATATCATTAAAATATATGTTATAACATATAAAATCCAAGGTTTATAAATCTAACTAAACAACAACTAAAATTGCATTGAGATATGATTAAGATTGGAATTATTATTGGGAGCACACGACCAGGTCGCAACTCCGAGGCAGTAGCAAAGTGGGTTTATGAAATAGCCAAGCAACGAGATGATGCTCAGTTTGAGGTGATAGATATAGCAGATTACAAGTTGCCACTGCTCGATGAGCCCGTTCCACCTGCCATGAATCAGTACGCTAAGGATCACACCAAGGTATGGGCCGAGAAGATTGGCTCTTTGGATGCATTTATCTTTGTTACCCCTGAGTACAACCACGCACCCACAGGTGCGCTTAAAAATGCTATCGACTATATTTATGCCGAATGGAACAATAAGGCTGCTGGTTTTGTTGGGTTTGGTTCGGCAGGAGGTGTTCGTGCGGTTGAGCAGCTTAGGCAAATCATGGCTGAGCTACAAATTGCCGATGTGAGGGCACAGGTGTCGCTATCGCTATTCACCGATTTTGAGAACTTTAGCGTGTTTAAGCCAGCACCACATCAGGCCGATTCGGTTAATGCTATGATTGGTCAGGTTGTAGCATGGGGTAGTGCGCTTAAACCCCTCCGCGGCTAATTGCGCTTTTAATCCACTATTCAGTCCTCCCTTAACCCATTGGTAAGTTTTGCCAGTGGGTTTTTTGTTTTAAATTTGGAGTGGTAAATAGAATAAGTATGAGAATTGAGGATGAGATTAAGGGGCGATTTAGGAATGAGTACCACAAGGGATTCATTAACCTTTCGTATACCGCACGTAGCTTGAGCTACGATTTCTTCCGGGAGCTAAAAAAGCATGGGCTAACCGAGCAGCAGTACAATGTGCTGCGTATACTTCGGGGCTTTAAGGATGAGGCACCCTTAAATGTGGGGTTTATTAAGGAGCGAATGCTCGATCGCAATCCCGATGTTAGCCGCTTGGTGGATAGGCTTCAAGAGAAAGGACTTGTTACCAGCTCTTCAAATTCGTTGGATAAACGACAGCGCTCGGTTGACATAACCCCAAGGGGGCTTGATCTGTTAGCCAGCTTGCTCGCTTGGGAAAAGCACGTGGAAACGCTTTTAGGAAATTTAACCCTCGATGAGGTAACAGAGTTGAATAGGATTTTAGATAAAATTAGGGAATAAAAAAAAGGGAGCTTTTGCCCCCTTTTTTGTTGATTATAGTTGGAGTTACATTACCAAACCAAGATCGCACATTGAGTTAGCTACCTTCATGAAGCCAGCAATGTTAGCACCTTTTACGTAGTTTACATAACCATCGGCTTCGGTTCCGTACTCAACGCAAGCGTGGTGGATGTTCTCCATGATTTGCTGAAGTTTCTCATCAACCTCTTCGCGAGTCCAGCTAAGCTTCATGCTGTTTTGAGTCATTTCCAAACCAGATGTGGCTACACCACCAGCATTGGCTGCTTTACCCGGACCGAAAGGAATTTTATGCTTGATAAAAGTTTCGATAGCTTCTGGAGTACAACCCATATTTGACAATTCGGTAACGTACAATACGCCGTTCTTCACAAGGGTAGCAGCATCGTCGCCGTTAAGCTCGTTTTGGATTGCACAAGGGATAGCGATATCAACCTTAACTTCCCAAGGCTTTTTACCAGCAACAAACTTAGAGCCAGGGAATTTCTTGGCGTATGGCTCAACGATATCTTGGTTCGAGTTGCGAAGCTCGAGCATATACTCAATCTTCTCCTCGTTAAGGCCAGCCTCATCGTAGATGTAACCGTCGGGGCCAGAAATGGTAACCACTTTGGCACCAAACTCGGTAGCTTTAATAGCAGCACCCCAAGCCACGTTACCAAATCCTGAAAGGGCTACGGTTTTGCCTTTGAAATCAAGACCTTTGGTTTTAAGCTGGTGGGCAATAAAATAGATACCACCAAAACCAGTAGCTTCAGGACGAATAAGTGAACCACCCCAGTTACGGCCTTTACCAGTAAATACGCCAGTGTGCTCGCCAGCCAGCTTCTTGTACATACCGTACATGTAACCAATTTCGCGGCCACCAACACCTATATCACCTGCAGGCACGTCGGTTTCGGGGCCAATGTGCTTCCAAAGCTCAAGCATGAACGCTTGGCAGAAACGCATAATTTCGTTATCGCTACGTCCTTTGGGGTTGAAGTCAGATCCACCTTTACCACCGCCCATAGGCAATGTGGTAAGAGCGTTCTTGAAAGTTTGCTCAAATCCTAAGAATTTAAGCGATGAAAGGTTTACGCTGGGGTGGAAACGGATTCCTCCTTTGTATGGGCCAATGGCACCGTTGAACTGAACACGGTATCCAATGTTTACATGGATATTTCCCTCATCATCTGCCCATGGCACCTTAAAGATGAATACACGGTCGGGCTCAACGATACGCTCAATAATTTTGTGCGCTTCGAATTTTGGGTTCTTGTTGTAGATTTCTTCAACCGACTCTAGAACCTCGTGAACTGCTTGTAAGTACTCCTTTTCACCGGGGTGCTTCTTCTCAAGGTCAGTCATTATTTTCTTAACATCCATAACAGAAAAGTTTTAAGTGTTTATAACAAGAAAGACTTATTATTTTGATTTAAGGGATTTTGCCCTCTTGAAATCAGGTGTAAATATCCACACTTAAAACTAATTTTCAAAGGAAAAGCATCCTATAAAAATATGATATTAAACAGGTAGCAAAAGTGTGCTTCAAACGTTTGGGGTTTGGTTACTGGAGGGGTTTTTGGGTAAGGGGGCGGAAAACCACTCCCTTGTTGTTCTTGCCATCGATATGAATTGGCAACTCGCTATCGAAACGTATGCATCTTATGTGCTCTGTTTCATGGTATGAGGGTAGGTTATCGAGGTATTCAACATCAAAAATCCCATCCTTAATATAGGGGTTAACGGTAAGATAGCCAACCCTGAATGAGGTGAGATTTTGAAAGAAATGCGTTCCTTGACTTGGGTCGACCCGAAAATCGGGGAGCCCCGATTCTACTATCACTCGGGCCTCCGATATTTGCGACCACTTAATGGGTATGCCCAACCACGGATCGCTACTGCCCCAGCGCCCGGGGCCAACCAGCACGTAGTTGCGCTTGGCCTTCATGTACAGCTGGTTTATATCATCTACCTCTTGTGCAATGATTTTGGTTTGTGAAGGATCAAATTTGCTGGGCTTAACGTATACAATGTCCTGTATATTTAAAACCCTACCATGCCCAAGGGCCGATTCGGAGTAGATAATGGACTCATCGAGGCTTGTTTCTTCCCATGGGAAATCATCGGACAGTTCACTCTCCACAATGGGGCGTATTTGTAGCAAGTTGAAAATGGCGGGCATACCCTTGGGTACGTTGAGGTTGGCTGCAAACTCAATCTCAACAGGGCAGTTCATCTCTTTCTGTCCTACCTCAAGTAGGTCTTTAAGAATTGACGCCAAGGGAAAGGTGTTGTATTTTAGCACGCTGGCAAACGTTACCAGCTTCTTCCCATTGCCCCAAACACCATCGTTTATTGATCCATCTTCATGGCTATAGGTAGAGGCAACATGGGCAAAGTCGGGGTATTCTTTAGCTTCATCAATGTTGAGCCTTATGATGTTAACACCATCATCGGTTGATGGGGTGAAGCTCTCGGGGCGCATATCGAGGGCGTAGAATATCTTTTGGGTTTCGCGTAGCGCCATATTGGGCTGGGATATTTGCAATATCTTTTTAGGAAACTGTGGCGAAAACCTGAGCGACACACCTCCATCGACAATTAGCTTACCTAGCCCATAGCCTACTGCGGCAATCCCATGCTCGGGCTTTTCGGCGCCAATGGGGTAAAAGTTGATCGATCGGGCAACGCCCGATAGGGTGGGGAGGAAGTACTGACCGTGTTGGTTGCCACACACCTCCTGAAGGATTATCCCCATCTTCTCCTCGTCAATCACATTGCTGGTGGCCACCATGTAGGCCTTGCTGGCCTTAAAGAATACTGAAGCGTACACGCTTTTTATGGCCTGAATTAGCATCGATAGCATCAGCGCCTTATCGTTGGTGTTAGGCACCATATAGGTTGAGTAAATGCCGGCAAAGGGTTGGTAGTGGGAGTCTTCTAACTTGCTGGAGGATCTCACTGCTATGGGCTGGTCAATCACTTTAACCACAACCCTTAGGTCTTCGATAAGGCTGCTGGGCAGCTCTGCTGACAGAAATTTTTCGAGTATCTGTTGGTCCGATTGTGTGGAGACGCCAATCTTAAACAGGTTGTTCGTCTCGATAAACTCATCGTAAAACTCAGTGCTAATAACCACCGTTCGGGGGATAGCAATAACCACGTTGGGGTACTTGTTGTACAAATGGTTATCCTTAATAAGCGTGTTTACAAAGGCCAGCCCACGTGCTTTTCCCCCAATCGATCCATTGCCTATGCGCGAGAAGAATTTGTAATCATCGAATCTTTTGCGATCGAACATGGCGATAACCCCTCGGCTTTTGCTCATTCTATAGGCCGAAATGGCTTGGTACAGGAACTTTCGAACTTCATCGAGCGACTGAAAATCTTGTAGCGATAGGGGTTTAAATAGCTGGCCAATGGAGAACAGCGCCCGGGCATTAAGCCATTTGGATATGTGGTCGCGGCTCGAGTGGTAGGTTAAGGAATCGTCGGGGACTGTTAGCAATAGTTTTTGTAGGGCTGGTAAATCCTCGGCTCGGCATACCTCCTTATGGGTTTTGGGGTCGTAAAACACAAAATCATCGAACCCAAAGTTTGCTATGATGTAGTTACGCAGGTCGATATTGTAGGTTTGGGAGTACTTATGGATGAATCCAACACCAAGCTCATCGGCATACTTTTTATTGCCAATGTGCGAACTCTGGAGGAGGAAGGGCATATTGGGATCTTCCTGACGAATAATTTGGCAAAGCTTCAGGCCAAGCCTAGCTTTTTGGTCGCGACGCTGATTTACTTTGAAGCTAACATCCGAAATAACTCCCAGCACATTGGGCTTATAGCGATTGTATAGCGCGAGCGCCTCGTCGTAGCTTTTTGCCAGCAAAATTTTTGGGCGTCCCCGCATGCGGAGCACCCGCTTGTGCTCATTTAGAGCTTCCTGCATGAAGCTTCGTGCTTGGCGCATCACCGTTTTGTAAAGAAGTGGTAGCATGGTGGAGTAGTGCCGCACCGAATCCTCCACCACAATGATGGACTGCACGCCAACCTCAAGGATATCGTTATCGGCGTTCATCCTGTCCTCAATGAGCTTGATGATGGCCAGCAGCAGGTCGGCATTTCCTAACCAGCTAAAGATGTAGTCAATGCCGCTCAGGTCCTCTTTCTCAAGCCTAGCCGACACCTCGCGCGAGAAATGGGTGAGGATAACCAATGGGGTTTTGGGTAACCTTTTTTTTATCTGTTTAGCCAAATCGAAGGTGTCCACATCGCCCACGTTGAGCATGGAGATAATGAGATCAATCTGCTCATCGCTATTAATTACCTCAAGCGCCTCGCGTGCCGAGTGAACCTGAATAAAGCTTGGTGGATACCTAAGGCTAAGCGATACGTACTCGTTGAATATCTGCTCATCGATTCGTCCATCCTCCTCGAGCATAAACGCATCGTAATGGCTACAGATTAGCAAAACTCTATAAATCCGTTGTTGCATTAGCCGATCGAATGCCGTTTCTGAGAAATCGAGGGTGAAGGCAGTTTGGTATTCCTGTAGGGTTTGCATTGTTGTCTTTATTGAGGTATTCCCAAATATAGTAGTTTGCTCAATGTAGTAGTTTACTCAGTTGGTAATTAGCATCAAAATATAGCAGAATATTTTGCAACTACTCAATAATTTCTCTAATGGGTTTGCCCGTGGCACCGCTTGGCCAGCCAATACCCATTAGGGTAGAGATGGTAGGCGCAATGTCCGACATATCAACGGGTGTGAGCACCTGCTTGCGTTTCATCTTCCATCCATACCACATAAGCGGCACGTGGGTATCGTAGTTGTAGGGCGAGTTGGCCGATGTGATGTTTCCGCTTCGTTCAACCCAACCAGGTTCAAGGTTGATAATTACATCGCCCGAGCGGCGCTGGTTAAAGCTGTTCTGAAACTTTTCGAATAGCCCGCTAGTAAAGTTGCTCGACTGCAAGTTGTAGGCAGTTACGGCATTGGCAACGCCGGTAAATTGTAGCATAAATAAGCTTACCCTATCCTGAAAATCGCGGAGCGATATGTTGGAGTCCTCAATAAGCCTTCGGTTTAGGTATATCTGTTTTTCTTGATAACCAAGCACCCAGTTTGCCGTGCCGTACACCACGTTTAGGTAGCTGCTTAGCAGCATAGTGGCCTTCTCGGGCTCAAAATACCCCCCTGGGATTTTCGATTTCTCTAGGTGTTCGGGAGTTGCCCCAACCCCCTGGTCGGAGGTGATCACCAGCAGGTAGTTGTGTCGCCCAATCTCGTTGTTTAGAAACGCAATAAAATGTTCCAGCTCCCTATCGAGTCGCAGAAATGCATCCTCGGTTTCGATGGCATGGGGGCCATACTTTTGCCCAATTGCGCGGGTAGGCGTAAAGGTTACCGATAGGTAATCGGTGTTTTCATCTTTGCCCAGCTCCTCGCCAAGTATGGCAGCTATAACCATATCCTTTGTAAAGGAGTTTCCGTATGGGTTTTCGAATAGCGGTGAGTAATCCTTTATGGGCTTTTTAAAGTGCTGCACCACTCCATGCATCATTCGTGATAGTTTGGCTGTGATACGCATCAAAGCATTGGGATCTTTCACTGTGGCAGTATCAGCCTCAAAGTAGCTTTCCAGGGGGTTTAACAAGTTCCAGTCGCGTTTAAGATAAAGCTCACCAAAACCCTTAACGTTTAGCGAATCTACCCAGGCGGGTAGGCTATCGATATAATGCGTGTTGCTAATCCAAATACCCCTCTCTTTATCGAGCCAGTAGGCTGCGTTGGCATTATGCCCGCTGGAAATTATGGCCGATGATGGTTCAAGCGAGATGCCAATAACCTTTGAGCGTGGGTTGATCATTCTAATTTCGTCTCCAATTGTGCTGGTGATTAGATTTTTAGGAGAATACATACCGTTAAAGTAGTTGCCGCCAACGGTGCGTACCTTTGGGTCGGCAATGGCATCTACCTCAGATGAGGTGAGAGGATCGAACCAGCGGTTCGATACGATCCCATGCACGCTTGGGTTGGTACCTGTGGCTATGGTTGCCAGCCCGGGGAGCGACTGAGTTAACAGGTAGTTATATCGGGCGTTTCGGCAGAAAGTCCCTTCGTTCATAATATGCTTGAATCCACCTTGGCTAAACTTGTTGGAGTATCGCTGAAGATAGTCGTAGCGCATTTGGCTAACCACAACTTGTACAATTAGTTTTGGCTGTTCCGGCGGGATGTTCGGCTGTGCGGTTGCGCAATTGGTTGATAGTAGAAACACAAAGAGAGCTAAAAAGCTAATGCGAAATGCGTTCATAACGAAATGCAGATTAGTATGTGGAAAAACAATGTCAGCTCCCACAAAAATAGAAAAAAATGGATGGCTTTTACGTGCTAACGGGGTGTTGGTGCAAAAAGAATTTTTTGGGTGTAGCTAAGCCCGTTGAGGTTAAATTGCACTAGGTATATTCCGGCTGGTAGCGATGGGTTTGGGGTCCAGCTAAAGCGCTGAATCCCATTTGTAAGGTTTTGATTTGCGATGGTTGCAACCTTATGCCCCAGTAGGCTATGTACACTAACCTCGAGGGTTATGCTTTGCTTCAAGCTAACTTCGATATTTAGGCTATGTGAAAATGGGTTTGGCCACGCCCTAACTTCGGGGTAATCGTCTTTGTATGTTAATCCGAGGGGTGTAAGATTTATTTGCACCGTTTTGTTGGCGTCAACCTCAATTTCATCGTTATACTGGTTGTATTCCGTGTGCGTGATGAAAAAGCTATGGTTCCCTTCAAAAACCTCAACAAATGTGGTAGAGCCATATTCATCGGTTTGCTGGCTTTGACCATTGAGGGTGATAGTTGCATTTGGGATGAGCATATCGCCACTCAAAATCTCAAAGGTGATATCGTACTTCATTTTCTCTGTAAGTACCACATCATTGGTAACTATATCATGAATGCTGTTAAGGGTTATTGAATGGGTTTGTTCATGGTAGCCATCGGCTTGGTAGGTAACCTCCCATGTCCCATTTTCTATGGGTCTAAAGTAGTTACCGTGTGCTGGGTTAGTAACCACAAACGAGCTGTCCCTATCGTGCCCTTCAATTGTTATTGTTGCTTCCAGCGGTTCGTTGTTGGTGTTGGTTACAACGCCTTGTATTCCTGTAAAGAGGAGCTCCATATAGCTTAGCATGGCCTCCTTATTGTAATCCCAATAGTTGGGCAAGTCAGCGCTGGGAGGGCATTTGGTGTCCGATATTTCAAGAGTAATCTCACGGCAGTGGCGGTTGTAGTTCATGTAGTCCTGGCGGCTGCCCGAGATTACATACCAATCGCCACCGTGCGCAATGCCATTCTCCCATCCGGTGAAGTAACCAGCGGGGCTATTGGCCTGAGCCAAGTCGGCATACTGGCGGCTTATGGTCCTAAACCAAGTGTGGTCGGCATGCGGATTAGTTGAACTTTTCCAAGCATCCCAGGGAAAGTTGGCCAGCTCGATACCTCCATGAAAATTGGCCGACAGCACAAAGTTTCTTTCCTCAGCAAAATCCATCATGGCCAGCGTTTCGGGTTGATAGGGGCCATTGGGGTTTTCGCCAAGGCGAGGGTCGGGGAAATTTCGGTTTAAATCGTAGCTGTTTGCGTTGTAACGCCGCGATCCGGATACGGTACTGTTGCCGAAGTAGTATGAACCATCGGGGTTGGCATTGGGGTTTATGTAGATGGCAATGCTATTCATCAGGTTGGTAACCCTATCGTTGGTACCGTAGTTTGACAGCAGATAATCGATAAGCCTTAGCATTAGCACAAAACCAGTGGTTTCATCGCCATGCATGGTGCTGGTGTAAAAGAACTCAAGCTCGGGCTCATCGTTGAGTACGTTATCGGAGATTTTTACAACGTATAGCTTTCGCCCTTGCACCGTAGTCCCTATGCTATCGAGTTTGCAAAGGTTTGGGTAGTCCTCCTCGAAACGCTTCATCATTTCGCGGTAAACCTCGTAGGTTGGGTACCTGTCCCAGCTGGCCATATCCTCAATACTGTTTGCCATCACAATATTTTTGGCGTTAATGCTGGGGTAGGGGAGAATATCTATGGCGTAGCCAAGCTTCTTAAATGTTTCAAACTCGGCATTACTTGCGTATGCATAAATTGTATCACCAACAATTTTATCAATTGATACGGTTTGGGTGATAATGGTGTTTACCCAATCTTTGTTGGGCTCAATAGCCCTAAAGTAGTAATCCTGCGCCCAAGCCATTGGGGTAGCTGTAATTAGGATAAATACAATGGCTAGCCGAATTTTCATACCGCAAGGGCTAAGGTTTTGTACTTTGGGTTAAGAGTTACCCTTTTCTCTTTACAAGTAGGGTGCCAAGGTATATAATAAATGCCACAAGGAAAACCAATGATATCCCTGTTAGAAATCCGCGGGCAAAATCGGTTAGGTTGGAGTTTTCGCCTCGGCCCCAAATTAGCACAAGGCTAAAGATGATAACGCCAATAATCCCTATGGTTGTGGCTATTTTTTGCATTTTTTGTTGATTTAGCTACACGTTGAATCGAATGTGAAGAATATCGCCATCGTCAACAATGTAGTTTTTCCCTTCGATGCTCAGCTTGCCCTTTTCTTTACAGGCTTGCTCAGAGCCAAGGGTAACAAAATCGTTATACTTCATCACCTCGGCACGGATAAAGCCACGCTCCAGATCGCTATGGATGACACCAGCGGCTTGTGGTGCTGTGGCTCCACGCTTAATGGTCCAGGCGCGAATTTCTTTTGGCCCTACGGTGAAGAAGGTCTCCAGCTGAAGGAGCGAGTAAGCTGCGCGGATTAGCTTGTTTACGCCGGGTTCCTGTAGCCCAACATCCGAAAGGAAAGCCATTCTGTCCTCCATACTTTCTAATTCTGCAATCTCGGCCTCCATGGCGCCAGCAATAATAAGTATTTCGGTATTCTCTCCCTTTAAAAACTCTTTCACCTGCTCAACGTACTTATTGCCATTCACAGCTGAGCCTTCGTCAACATTACAAACGTAGATTACGGGTTTGGTCGAAAGCAGGAATATGTCGGCGATGTATCGTTTATCGTCATCGCTTACAGGGGCGGTTGCCGCATTTTGGAACGACTCCAGATGATCTTTATATACCTTTAGCACCTCGATACCCTTTTTTGCATCCTTATCGCCCGATTTGACTAACTTTTCGAGGCGCTGAATCTTCTTCTCAACCGACTCCAAGTCCTTAATTTGTAGCTCAAGGTTTACGGTTTCGATATCGCGAATGGGGTTAACTGAGCCATCCACGTGGGGTAGGTTCTCATCGTCGAAGCAACGAATTACGTGGATAAGGGCATCGCAGTTGCGAATTTCCGACAGGAACTGGTTGGCCCCTTTATCGGATCGACCCGAACTTTTGGTTAGCCCGGGAATATCTACAATCTCTACGGTTGTGGGTATTATCTTCTCGGTGGGTTGATATTTTTCCAACTCCTGTAGGCGGGCGTCGGGAACGTTGATTATGCTTAGGTTGGTCTTGTTGCTAAACGAAAATCCGCTGACCTCGGCCTTGGTGGCCGACATGCAATTAAATATGGTTGATTTGCCCACGTTGGCAATTCCAATAATTCCGCACTGTAAACTCATTTGTTGCTTGTTTTTTAATTTGAGTACAAATTTAGCTTGAATAATTGGGATTTAGATAAGCCAAGGTAGAAATTAGTTTACGAGCGAGCCGAAGAATATGGCGAGTAGATTGAGGAGTTATTTCTGTTTGATGGGGTAATAGCGTAAAAAAATGAGGTTATCCTAAAGTACTCCTTGGACAACCTCATTAGTATTATTAGCGTCTCTGCACCTTTGCGAGAGATTCTTTATCTACATATGTATCACCTCGCCATACGCAGCAGCGGCGGCTTCCATGATGGCCTCGCTCATGGTGGGGTGTGGGTGTATGCTCTTGATTAGCTCGTGCCCGGTAGTCTCCAGGTTGCGGGCAACCACCATTTCGGCAATCATTTCGGTTACGTTACCACCAATCATATGGGCACCTAGCAGCTCGCCGTACTTAGCATCGAATATTAGCTTAACAAAGCCATCGCGCATTCCTGCTGCGGTAGCCTTTCCCGATGCGGAGAAGGGGAACTTACCAACTTTAATCTCATATCCTGCTTCCTGCGCTGCCTTTTCGGTCATTCCCACCGATGAAACTTCGGGGCTGGTGTAGGTACAGCCAGGGATGTTCTTGTAGTTTATTGGGTGAACCTCCATCCCCGCAATCTTCTCAACGCAAGCAATACCCTCGGCTGATGCCACGTGGGCAAGCGCTGGGCCAGGGATTATATCGCCAATGGCGTAAACTCCCTCCACGTTGGTGCGGTAGTACTCATCAACCTTAACCCGCCCGTTCTCCATCTCAACGCCAACATCCTCAAGGCCTATGCCCTCGGTGTTTGGCGTAATGCCTACGGCAGAAAGCACGATTTCGGCTTCAACCACCTCTTCGCCCTTTTTGGTTTTAATGGTAACCTTGCAAAGGTCGCCGCTGGTGTCAACCGACTCAACCGATGCGTTGGTCATCACCTTAATCTTATTCTTTTTGAATGAGCGCTCCAGGGTTTTTGAAACCTCCTCGTCCTCAACGGGAACAATGTTGGGCATATACTCAACCAGCGTTACCTGGGTTCCAATGGAGTTGTAGAAGTAGGTAAACTCGCTGCCAATGGCGCCAGAGCCAACAACCACCATCGATTTTGGCTGCTTGGGCAAGGATAGGGCTTGACGGTAGCCGATGATTTTGCCTCCATCCTGCTTAAGGTTGGGTAGCTCGCGCGAGCGGGCTCCAGTTGCAAGCACTATGTGCTTTGCGGTTACCTCCTGGGTTTTTCCGTCGGAGTCGGTAACAACCACAGTGCTCTTATCCTTAAGCTTACCAAAACCATTGATAACCTCAATCTTATTCTTTTTGAATAGGAACTCGATACCCTTGCTCATGCTGGCAGCCACATCGCGGCTGCGGGCAATCATCTTCTCAAAATCGGGTTTTACGTCGCTGGCTACCACACCATACTCGGCTGCGTGCGATGCGTACTCGAACACCTGAGCGCTCTTGAGCAACGCTTTGGTAGGTATACAGCCCCAGTTAAGGCAAATACCGCCTAGGTTTTCCTTTTCAACAACGCCAACCTTCATTCCTAGCTGGCTGGCACGTATTGCGGCTACATATCCTCCTGGACCACTGCCCACAACTAGCAAATCGTAATTCATAGTGATAATTATTTGATTGTTATAAAAATCGATTGATTAATATTGTATCCATTGAATAAGGTAAAAAAACAATAATAAGCGAATAAGGTTAAATTATCTCTTTGATTTTCTATTACTAAGGTTAAAAAAACTAAAATAAGGTTATATTCTAAAACCAAAAAACCTTATTCAAATCCATAAACCTTAGTAAAAAAACTGTCTACCAAATCAATCAACCTTATTCCCTTATTTTTTTTAAATCGTTAATCCACCAATAAAAAGCGAACAAGATTGAGTTATGTTATTGGTTATAAGTCACTAAAATTAAAAACTATGATAAGGTTTAATGCAATAAAAAAACATTAGCAAAAAGACATAATCAAACTTTTTCAACCTTACTCCTTTATTCTTAAGCATCAATAACCTTATCGGGAAACTCAAAGAACTTAAACCTATTTTGGTTTCAGCGTTTTCTGATAAAAATGCATGTATTCATCATACTCCTCTTGAAAGGTTTTCTTTTTATGATGCTCAGGTTGATTCAGAATATACTTACATACAGAGTCAACATTTGACTTAGAAACCGAAAAAGCAGAAGCTGAAGACTGCCAAGCAAAATTACCAACACATAACTTATTCTCATTAATAAACTTTGCTGAACTATTCGCAACAATAGTTCCTATTTCTTCTTCAGATAAGCTTGGCGAGCGCGATATGAGAAAATGCAAGTGTTCTGGATTTGCATAAATTGCGTACATTTTACAATCGTTGTTGTTAACAATTCCAGTTATATACTTCTCAATTCTTACTCTATTCTCCCCCTTAATCAAAGGAAGTCTTTGAAAAGTAACAAAAACAAAATGAGTATAAAGGTTATTGTATTCTATTTTCATTTATCTGGCAACTTACGCTTTACTCAACTTAATGCTAACAAATATCTGTTTGAATAGTTTAGCCACAGCAAAGATAGCCACTAAAACCATAATGATGGTAGCTCCCGAGGGGACGTTCATATTATAGGAGAGAAGCAGGCCGCCAATAGCACCAATAAATCCAATGCCCATGGAGGCGAATATTATCTGGTTAAACTTTTTGGTGAATAGGTTTGCTGTGGTTGGTGGAATGGTAAGCAGCGATATTAGCAAAATTATTCCCACCATACGTATGCTAAGCACTATGGTTAGGGCCAAAAATCCTTTTAGGATGTATGAAAAAGTTTTTACGGGAATCCGTTGCGTTTTGGCAAAATTGGAGTCGAATGCGAGGTATAGAATTGATCTGTAAAAAAGTAGGAAGAAGGCCACCATAACTATGTTTAGCGTTAGCAAAAGCCAGATATCGGTGGCGGAAACGGTAAGTATTGAACCAAACAGAAAGGTCATAAGGTTTGGGGAGTAGCCGGGGGTAAGGTATATAAAGAATATCCCAATGGCCATGCCCACCGACCAAAGTATTCCAATGGCTGAATCTTCGCGAACAGCCATTCGTTGGCTAAGGGCTTCAACCCCAAAGGCCGAAAGCACTGCAAAGGCGGCTGCTCCGACAAGCGGGTTGACTCCGAGAAAATATGCAATACCAATTCCACCAAACGAGGCATGGGTAATCCCTCCGCTGAGGAACACAAGCCTTTTGGCCACTATGTATGAACCAACCATTCCGGCAGCAACTGCTATTAGCAGAGCAGCCACAAAGGCGTTGACTACGAATTGGTACTGGAAGAAGTTTGCGAGTGAGTTTAGCATTTTTTGATATTGGTTGCTTGTCTCGGCAGATTGGCGTTTTCCTGTAAAATATACAGCAGGACAAGTCTTGCCAAGCTAACGAGATCAGTTATTAATTAGTTGTGCTTTCCCAGAACCGTATGCGGTACGGGGCCGTGAGCAATAATTTGTATAGGGCAATCGTAAGCAGCCAGCTGCTCCGAGGTTATTGAGTTGGATGGATGGTAGTGCAGGTTTCGGTTTACGCAGGCTATTGTTTTTACGTGCGATGTGATGGTGCCCAGGTCATGCGATACCATAACTATGGCCATATCCTTATTCAGCTCCTTAAGCAATTCGTATAGCTCCTTTTCAAACTTATTATCAACAAAAGTATTTGGTTCATCCAAAATAAGCAACCTTGGGTGCGATACCAAAGCTCTGCTAAGGAACGTCCGTTGTAGTTGCCCCCCCGAGAGTTCGCCTATGGTGCTGTTTTTTAAATTGGCAATGCCAATCTTATCAAGCATTTCCAGGGCTAGCTTTTTATCGGATGCGGTGTAGCGGCCAGCCATTCCCTTTTTACTCATTAAACCCGATAGCACCACCTCTAGCACGGTGATGGGGAATTTTTTGTCGATATTAACCGATTGAGGAAGGTAACCAAAAAGGGTTTCGTTGGATGAGGTGGGATAGTATGTCACCTTGCCCTTGCTGGGCTTGAGTTCACCCAGCAGTAGCTTCAGTAGTGTGGTTTTGCCACCGCCGTTGGGCCCAATCACGCCAATAAAATCGTTATCAAAAATCTCGAGGTTCACATCCTTTAGTATGATGTCCTCGTTGTAACCTACCGACGCAGAGCTAATTTCGAGTATTTTAGGCATTTAGTGTAATGTTTTTGGCATTCTATTCTTAGTAGCTACTCACCATTCAGCGCTTTTCGAAGCATATTGGTTATACGGTACATATTGTTTAGCCAGTCCGCATCAAGCGGATCGATGACCTCAACCTTACCACCAATATCGGCAGCGGCCGTTTTGGCTGTGTTCACATCAAATTCCCTTTGAATGAAGATGGTGGTTGCCCCCTGCTCTCGCGCTTTCTGTATAACCGACTTGAAATGTTGCATCGAAGGAGATTTCCCATCCTCCTCTAGCGATACTTGGGTTAACCCGTAATCGCGAGCATAGTAGGCTAGGGCAGGGTGAAAAATGAATATTTTTTTCGATTGTGTGTTGGCCAATGTAGCCTTTATGTGCCGATCGAGACTATCGAGTTGAGCGGTAAAGGCCAGCGCATTGCTATTGAAATGCTCGGCATAATCGGGTAGTTGCTGTGCAAGGGTTTTTGCAATAGTTTTCACCATAGTTTTCACCTCAGCAGGTGAAGTCCATACGTGGGGATCGTGCCCGTGGCTGTGCGAATGTCCATGGTGATGATGGCCGTGGTCGAATTCCCCTTCCATTAGGTTCAACTCCTTTGAGTGGTCAACCAGCAGGAGGTTAGGGTTTTGCTTTTTAATATTTTTAAGCATCGATAGCTCGAATTCAAGCAGTCCCAGCGAAAAGTATGCATTCGAGTTGCTTATGAGTTTTAGCTGCGATGCGGTAGGCTCGTAGGTTTCGGGACTCGATCCGGCCGGAACCATTACCTCAACTCTAACCAGTGTATCGGCAATTTGCTCTACAAAAAACTTTTGTGGGGCAATGCTGACCATCACTGTTGGCTTACTATCGGTTGTGGTTTGTGTGCTGCAGCTGGTCAGCAATATTGAAACTAGTGATAGGATTGGAATAAATCGTTTCATTGTTATTTTTGTAAAAAATTAGTATTCAAAATTACCTACAATTACTCAAAACACAAAAAGCCAACAAAAGTTCCTTCCCCAGTGTTTTTTCTAACTTACCCAGGGTTTCCTTGCTTTTCAGAGTTTTGTGCGGCTCAGGGCTGGGTCAATAAAAGATAATTGATATAAGATATATAGGGCACTAAAGGATTGTATGGTTTTTTTTACTTACTTTGGTATTAAATAGATTTTTAGATGCAACGTTTAATAACCCTTTTCATATCGCTATGTTTGCCCATCTTATCGTTTGGGCAAGGACTACAAAGTAAGGCGGATAGCCTGATTTATAGCCTAAGCAAAGCCAAAGATTCCGAAAAGGTAGTCATACTTCTCGAGCTGAGCGAACAGTTTATCGACAGTGAGATTGGTTTTGACTATGCCCAGGAGGCGCTAGAAATTGCGACTTCGCTCAATAACCCCAATTTAAAAGCAGATGCATTGTACTCCTTGGGTAGATATTATAACGCTAACTGGCTAGATAGTGACGCTCTTGAGGCGTATAGCAAAGCCCTCGAGATTTACACCTCAACAAATAATCAGGAATCAATTACACAAACCAAGCGACAAATAGGAAGAACATATCGTTACCTCGATTCGATGGATTTAGCCGTTAGGTATACCTTGGAATCGTTGGAACTAGCTCAAATTATTAAGGATAAGATCAAGGAGGCAGAAGCCCTTTTGGACTACGGAGACATCCTGATTAGATTAAACAAATGTGCCGAAGGGATAGCAAAACAAAATGAAGCCCTGATTATTTTTCAAGAGGTTGGGACACAAAGTGAGCTTTACAGTGCCTACAATAAGCTGGGTAGTTCATATTTTAATTGTGGGGAGTATCAGCTATCCATTGAATCTTACCTGCGGGAAATTGAGATTAGGGAATCGTTGAACGATATTCGTGGGGTTGCTCTTGCACAGCACAACCTTGGCCGAACACATAGGGTTATTGGCAATTTTCAGCTTGCCATTGAGCAATATCAGAAAAGTTTAAGGTTATCTGAGGAGCTGGGCGAAAAGGTATTTATAGCTGCCAATAGCAGCGAGATCGGTTTGGTTTACGAATCCCTTTCGAGAAGTACGCTGGCCGTTAAGGAGAATGAGCAAAATTATCGGCGAGCCCTAATGTATCACCAGGAAGCATTGGCGTTATATCGTGAGATGGAGAATCAGGGCAGGGCGGCGGAGTCGTTAAATAATATTGCGAACATCAGCTCCCTTTTGGCTATGAACAAATTTGTGGCTGAGTATGGCGAGGAGTGGGAAGACTCACTATCAAGGCTTAATGTGAGTGATGTCGATTCGGCCTACCAAAGCGCATTCGATTACTACTACCAAGCATTGGATATTTTTAAAAGCCTAGGTAATACCAAAGAGATTATCAATGTTAACATAAACCTAGGTAGCCTTTACATTTACACCCGTGACTGGGGCAGGGTAAGGAGCCACCTAAATACTGCCTTTGAATTAGCAAAAGATATTAATAGCCAGTACGACATTGCCCTAATCCACTTCTATTTTGGTGAGTACCATAGCAAGCTAAGGAATTTCGACAGTGCAGAGCAAAGTTTTATGCTAAGCCTTAAAATATCCGAAGATTTAGGGATTAAAGATTTAGCAAGGCATACTCACCAAAAGCTATCAAAGGTATACGAGAGCACGGGTAACCTGAGCAACGCCATACAGCACATTAAAGCCTACAATAAGATCAAGGATGAGCTGTTCTCGGAGCAAAGCCAAAAGATTATCACCGAGATGCAAACCAAGTACGAGACCGAGAAGAAGGAGCAGGAGATTAAGCTGCTGAATAACGAGAAGGAGCTGCAGCGATCGGTGATACAGCGACAAAGGCTTACCATCGCCATCTCCATTGGGGGTATCATGGTGATCCTTGCATTTGCCGGATTGTTGATAAATATGGTTCGTCAAAAGCAAAGAGCCAATCGGATACTTGAGGAGAAGAATGAGCTGATCTCGCATCAAAAGCAGGAGATCACCGATAGTATTAGGTATGCCAGCCGAATTCAAAACGCCATACTGCCATCACCCGCCTTACTTAAGGAGGAGCTTAATGATCACTTCGTGCTTTTCCTACCGCGCGACATTGTAAGCGGCGACTTTTACTGGTTTACCAAGCAGCAGAACAAGATGGTGCTGGTTGCTGCCGACTGTACCGGCCATGGCGTTCCCGGAGCCTTCATGAGCATGCTGGGTGTGTCGTTCCTTTACGAGATTGTGAGCAAGGAAGGCGTTATGCAGCCTGCCCAAATTCTCAATATGCTTCGCGATTTTATCAAGTTAACCCTCTCGCAAACAGGGAAAAAAGATGAGCAGAAGGACGGTATGGACATTTCGCTATGTACGCTCGACACCGAGAGTATGAAGCTTGAATGGGCAGGTGCCTACAACCCACTGGTGCTAATTAGAGACAACGAGCTAATTGAATACAAGGCCGATAAGATGCCTGTGGCAATTCATGTAACCGACCACCAGCCATTTACCAACCATGAAATAGACCTCAAGCCCAACGATAGGTTCTACATGTATTCCGATGGCTTCCCCGATCAGTTTGGGGGCGAGGATGGGCGCAAGTACATGTCCAAACGATTTAAGCAGCTGCTTCTCGATATCCACCAAAAGCCCATGGAGGAGCAGAAACAAATCCTGTACAACGAGCACCTTGCTTGGCGAGGTGATACCGAGCAAATTGATGATATAGTGGTGTTTGGTGTTAGGGTTTAGTATCATTTAGCTTCACCTAAGGGGTAATTGTTAGTTTAATGACTCAAAATGCCTACCTTTGCCATTTCCGTTGAGCAATCTTTTTAACATGACAACAAAGGACGATTTTAAATCTGCGCTAAAGGTCAATCCTGGAGTTGAGCAGCCACCCGCAATCAATAGCAACATCGCTTCGCGTTTAAAGAAGAACAAGCGCAAGCTACTTGATGCCGATCTGTATGTTCAAGGAATTTTAAATCGTGACATCTCTGTTTTAAGTCAGGCCATTACACTTATCGAGAGCGCCTTGCCCAGCCACCATGAGCTGGGGCAAAAGGTAATTGAGAGGTGCTTGCCGCATACTGGGAAATCCATTAGAATAGGAATTACCGGCGTTCCGGGTGTTGGCAAAAGCACTTTCATCGAGGCACTGGGAGGTGCCATTACCCAGGCCGGAGGCCGATTGGCCGTGTTGGCCATCGACCCCAGCAGCGAGCGCAGTAAGGGGAGTATCTTGGGGGATAAAACCCGCATGGAAACCCTTTGCAACGATCCAAATGCATTTATCAGGCCATCACCTTCGGCTGGCTCGTTGGGCGGAGTGGCACGCAAAACCCGCGAAACAATTATACTGTGCGAGGCTGCTGGCTTCGATACTATTTTTGTTGAAACGGTGGGGGTAGGCCAAAGCGAAACGGCGGTACACTCCATGGTCGACTTTTTTCTGTTGCTAATGCTTGCCGGTGCAGGTGACGAGCTGCAAGGTATTAAGCGTGGCATCATGGAGATGGCTGACCTGATTGCCATCACTAAGGCCGATGGCCAGAATGTAACCAAGGCCCAAAGCGCTAGGGTACAATACGAGAGCGCACTACACCTTTTCCCTATGCCCGACTCGGGCTGGTTGCCCAGGGTAAGAACCTGCTCGTCAGTTACAAAGGAGGGGATAAACGAGGTGTGGGAACAGATACTCGAGTACGTTGAGTTTACCCAGCAGTCCAGGTTTTTCCATAAGCGCAGGCTCGAACAGGCCAAGTATTGGATGTTCCAAACCATAACTGAGGCGCTGAAGGATGACTTGTTCAACAACCCACAGGTTAAGGCGTTGATTAAGGCTACGGAGCAGGATGTGCTTGCCGATAGAATTAGCTCCTTTGCTGCTGCCAAACGAATTCTTGATTTCTACAAATCAATATAAACCTTATTGCTCTTTAATTGTTATCAACCAAAAAAAAGTAAAATGAGAAAACTATTAGTAATTTCTTCAGTAGCCCTGATGCTACTTTCGTGCTCAACAAGTGAGTACAAAATTAAAGGATCCATTGACGGCGCCACCGATCAAATGGTAGTTTTAAAAACCATGAAGGACAACGAGTTGATTTCTGTTGACTCCACCATGATGACCAACGGCAAGTTCCAATTTACTGGTACGGTTGAGGTGCCCGATATCTATGCCATTGACTTCAAGTTTCCTGAGGACAGGCTAATCCTTTTCCTTGAGAACTCAAATATTACCATAACAGGTAATGTTGACAATATAATGTCGAGCGATATACAGGGATCGGCAACGCAAGACCTTTTGCTGGAGTTTAACCAGATGCAGGAGGAACTAGCTGGCCCAATGATGCAGATTCAGCAAAAGTTTCAAGCTGCTGCAATGGACGGATCCCTTACGCCTGAGCTGGAGGAACAGCTGCGCGAAGAGTTTATGGCTGAGAATGATAAGATGATGGAGGCTGTAAAGAAATTTGCCCTTGATAATAGCAATTCGGTTCTCTCTGCATACATCACGCTTACCCAGCTAGCCAATCAGCTATCGTTCGAGGATCTAGAGAGCATAGTGTCGAAATTCCCCAAAGACATTCAGGCCTCACCATTTGTTATTGCCCTAAACGAGAAGTTAGATACCGACAAGCTAACTGCTGTTGGCCAACCCTTCATGGATTTTACTCACCCCGACCCCGATGGCAATATGGTTACTTTCTCGTCTGTAACAGGTGAAAACTATGTGTTGATTGACTTTTGGGCAGGATGGTGTACTCCTTGTCGTCGTGAGAATCCCAACCTGGTTAAGCTTTACAATCAGTACAAGGATAAGGGCTTCGATATTTTTGGTGTATCGCTCGACCGCAGAAGGCAGGAGTGGCTTGACGCCATTGAGGATGATGGACTTGAGTGGCATCAAGTTTCGGATGTAACTGGATGGGAAAACCCAATTGCCAAAATGTATGGTGTTCAGTCCATCCCGGCCAGCTTGCTTATTGGCCCCGATGGTAAAATTGTTGCCAAGAATTTAAGAGGCGATGAGCTAGCGAAGAAGCTTGCCGAGCTGTTGGATTAATCGACTAGGTGTCTGTAGATAATATAAAAATTAAAGGGGCCACAGGGCCCCTTTATTTTTTAGGTACATTAGAGCAATTATAGCTTCTCAAATAGTTCAACCGCTTTGGCAATGGCCTTTCCGAGGCCCTGCAAGTCTTTTCCACCCGCTGTGGCATAGAATGGCTGTCCACCACCGCCACCCTTCATCTCCCTGGCTGCTTCCCTTATGATGGTTGATGCGTTTGCATCTTTCGATTCAATAATCGATTCAGCTACCATGATGGTTAGCATGGGTTTCTCGTTAATTTCGGCTCCCAGCACTAGGTAAAGATCTTTCACCTCGTTTCTTAGCTGGTAGGCCAAGTCCTTGAGTGCGTCAGCGTTATCAATATCAACCTTTTGGGCAATAACCAATGCGCCATTTTTTGAGGTTGCAGTTGATATTAGCGAGTTTTTCAAGTTTTTAACGCGCTCCTTGTTGAAGGCCTCAATCTGTTTTTTTAGCGCGGCGTTCTCATTAACTAGTTTCTCTGTGGCCATCATGAGGTCGGGAGGGTTACCCATAAGGGCTTTGAGATTCTTTATGATGTCAACCTGCTGATAAAGAAAATCCTCTGCCTTATGGGCAGTTATGGCTTCTATTCTCCTAATACCAGCCGATATAGCACCTTCGGATACAATTTTAAAAAGGCCAATGTTACCGGTTGCGCTAACGTGTGTACCTCCGCAAAGCTCAACAGAATCGCCAAAACGGATAACCCGAACGGCATCGCCATACTTTTCGCCAAATAGCGCAATGGCACCCATTTGCTGAGCTTGATCCATTGGCACCTCTCGATGCTCATCAACCTTAGTGTTCTGGCGAATAGCTTCGTTCACCATGCTTTCTACTCTTCGAATCTCCTCGTCGGTCATCTTTTGAAAGTGGGCAAAGTCGAACCGGAGGTAATCGGGGTGTACCAGCGAACCCTTCTGCTCAACGTGCGAACCAAGAACTTTCCTCAATGCGTGGTGCAATAGGTGGGTTGCCGTGTGGTTATTGGCGGTGCTAATACGCTTGTTAACATCTACCTCGGCCATAAATGTGGTGTTTGCTTCGGCAGGAAGCTTGTCTACCAGGTGGATGGTGAGGTTATTCTCCTTGATGGTGTTAAGTATTTTTATGGTCTCGGTATCGTTAGAGATTGTACCCATATCACCAACCTGTCCGCCCGATTCGGCGTAGAAAGGTGTTTTGTTAAACACCAGGTGGAACTGCTCCTTACCCTTTTGCTTTACTGTGCGGTAGCGCGCAATTTTCACTTCGGACTTTAGGGTGTCGTAGCCTACGAATTGAGTTTCCACATTGGGTATTAGCTCTATCCAGTCATGGGTTTCAACATTCGCCACGCTTCGAGACCGATCCTTTTGAATCTTCATCTCCTTTTCAAAATCGTCCTTGCTCACGCTTAGGTTATGTTCGCGTAGTATTAGCTCGGTAAGGTCGAACGGGAAGCCATACGTATCGTAAAGGGTAAATGCATCGTTTCCAGATATCTTATTCTTTCCGCTATTGCTGGCCTTTTCCATAATACCATCGAGCATCCTGATGCCCGTTTCGAGGGTTCGCAGGAACGATTGCTCCTCCTCAAAGATCACCTTGGTGATTAGCTCCTGCTGCGCAGTGAGCTCAGGGAACCACTTGCCCATTTGATCAGCCAGAACGGGTACCAGCTTGTTGATAAAGGGCTCGTTGAAGTTCAGGAAGGTGTAACCGTATCTTACTGCACGTCGCAGTATTCGGCGGATTACGTAACCCGCTTTAACATTCGAAGGTAGCTGACCATCGGCTATGGAGAACGAAACGGCTCGTAGATGGTCGGCAACCACCCGCATGGCCACATCGGTTTTACTATCCTTGCCGTATGCAATGCCGCATTGGTGGCTAATCTCCTGTATTATTGGTTGAAAAACATCGGTGTCGTAGTTGCTCTGCTTACCCTGTAAGGCCATGCAAAGGCGTTCGAATCCCATTCCAGTATCAACATGCCTTGCAGGTAGTGACTCCAATGAGCCATTGGCCTTGCGGTTGAATTGTATAAATACCAGGTTCCATATCTCAATAACTTGTGGATGCCCTTTGTTAACCAGCTCTTTTCCGGGCCGTTTGGCTTTCTCTTCAGGGTTTCTAAGGTCGATATGCACCTCCGAGCAAGGGCCGCAAGGGCCACTATCACCCATCTCCCAAAAATTATCCTTTTTTGATCCCTTAAGCACCCTATCCTCGGGCAAAAACTTTTTCCAAAGATCAAGTGACTCCTTGTCCAGCTCAAGCCCTTCATCGGGGCTTCCCTCAAACACGGTGGCGTATATATCGTTCTGATTAAGTTTCAGCACACCCACCAGGAATTCCCATGCCCAGTCAATAGCCTCCTGCTTAAAGTAGTCTCCAAACGACCAGTTACCTAGCATTTCGAACATGGTGTGGTGGTAAGTATCGTGTCCAACCTCGTCGAGGTCGTTGTGCTTTCCGGAAACTCTCAAGCATTTCTGCGAATTTGCAACCCTAATGTATTTTGGCTCGGTGTTGCCCAAAAAGATATCTTTAAACTGGTTCATACCAGCATTTGTAAACATTAATGTGGGGTCGTTTTTTACAACCATTGGCGCCGAGGGCTCAATTTGATGTTTTTTGCTCCTAAAAAAGTCTAAAAAGGCTTGTCTAACTTCTCCCGATGTCATAAACGTATTGTTTTTATTGTGTTTGTCTATATCTTTGAGCCCAAACTTAGGGGCTAATTTTTTACTTAAAACTTTGCAAAAATAAATATTTACCTTAGTTTTGCTGCTGTTAGTCAATTTAGAAAATTTATAAACAGTTAATGCACGGTATATAAACTCCTATGGGGAAAAAGAAATTTAGATACAATCCAAGCACACTTTCCTTTGAGACCATTGAAGTACCTATCCTTAAAAAGATTGCAAATGTAGCAATTCAATTTGTTATTAGCCTAGCTGTTGCAGTAATTGTTTTTTTCTCCTACACCTATTATTTTGATACCCATAAGGAAAAGATTCTAAAGCGTGAGAACTCCGAAATAGTGCTTAAGTTTGAGCTCTTGGGTAAGATGCTTCAGGAGTCGAATATCCTACTCGAGGATATTCAGCGAAGGGATAACCATACCTATCGTGCTATTTTCGATGCCGACACCATTCCATCAACCCTTAGGATGGGTGGTATGGGAGGTTCTAGCAAGTACGATCATCTCCGCACCTTTAGTAAATCCGATATGCTAATCGATATAGCTACAAAGCTCGATCAGGTTACTTGGAAAACATATATCCAGTCCAAATCGTTTGACGAGGTTATCGCCCTAGCTAAGGATAAGGAGAAAATGATTCTTAGCATACCCGCAATACAACCCGTTGCCGTTAGCAGTGATACCCGCATTACTAGCTACTACGGCTATCGACACGATCCTTTCCTTCGTATCCGAAGATATCATCAAGGGATGGATTTTGCCGGGCCCAAGGGAATTCCTGTTTACGCAACGGGCAATGGAAGGGTAGTAAGTGCTTCCTTCTCCTTTTTTGGGTACGGCAACGTGGTGCTTATCGATCATGGCTTCGGTTACCTTACGCGGTACGCACACCTTAACTCCATAGACGTTAACAAGGGCGATACGGTATCTAGGGGGCAGGTCATCGGTACGCTAGGCAACTCTGGCCGCAGCACAGGTCCACACCTACACTACGAAGTGATATATAGGGGTAGAACGGTCGATCCTATGAACTACTTCAACGATATGAAGCCTGAGGAGTACGACATGATGGTTCGAAATGCTAACCCCATTGAATAGCCGTGTAACCTTGGTTCCAAGTCGTTTTAGCGCTGTTTTACATCAAATTGTATGGGTAACCTTTAGGTTGTTGCACATTTTTTTTATATTTGCTGCAACTTATTATCAATCCTTATTTTTGTAATGCCCAAGCACAAGTACCGGTTTAACTCCGACTCGTTAAGTTTCGTCAAGGAGCAGTCCTCTTTTAAGAAGAGGTTCTGGAGGGGTGTGAACTATTTACTCTTTAGCATTGTGGTGTCCGTTGCCTACTACGTAGTTTTCTCATTCTTTTTCGATACTCCCCAGGAGCGAGGGCTAAGGCGCGAAAATCAGGAGATGTTACTTCAGCTTGAACTATTCAATAAGAAGTTCGATCATATAACCACAGTGCTCGAAGATATTCAGCAGCGCGACGATAATATTTACCGTACAATTTTTGAGGCAGAACCTATACCTAGCACCATTAGGCAGGCAGGTATAGGGGGGGTCGACAGGTACTCCGATCTAGAGGGACTCTCAAATTCGGAGCTAGTGATTGAAACCGCCAAACGGCTCGATAAGCTCTCGAAGCAGATGTATATTCAATCCAAGTCATTCGATGAGGTGATTGAGATGGCTAAGCGTAAGGAGGAGATGGTTGCCTCCATTCCAGCCATACAGCCTGTATCCAACAAAGATTTACGTCGAGTGGCATCCCCTTTTGGGGTTAGGATGCATCCATTTTACAAGGTGCTTAAAATGCACAACGGAATGGACTTTACTGCTCCAACGGGTACCGAGATATATGCCACGGGCGACGGTGTGGTTTTGGATGTCATACACTCATCGCGCGGTTACGGAAATACCGTTATTATCGACCATGGGTTTAGCTACAAAACTCTTTACGCGCACCAAAGCAAAATTTTAGTTCGCAAGGGGCAACGTGTAAAGCGTGGCGAGGTAATCGGTTTAGTTGGGAACACGGGTATGAGTATGGCGCCACACCTGCACTACGAAGTTAGAAAGAACGATCAACCCATTAACCCGATCAATTTCTACTTTAACGATCTAACCCCGGAGGAGTACGATAAAATAATTGAACTCGCTGCTCAGAGTGGTCAGTCGCTCGATTAGGGTTGCCCCAGGTTTTTTATCTTCTATAAATTCATTTCATATGTCTCAAAAACTTCACAGGAAAGTTTTGTCTATGGCTCTATTATACCTGGCATTAGCCATATTTTCAACAGCACCTTGTGCAAGCGCCCAAAAGGATGGAGCCAGCCAAAGAACAGACTCAGTAAAAATTTTTTCGGTAGTAGGTGTTGGTGACATCATGCTTGGCACCCATTTCCCCAATCGATCGTACCTTCCACACCGCGACAGCTGTGAACCACTGTTGAGCCCTGTTAAGCATATTCTTCTCGATGCCGATGTTACCTTTGGTAACCTTGAGGGATGTTTCCTGAACGAAGGAAAGGTGGTGAAGCAATGCCGCGACACCACCAAATGCTTCGCATTTAAAATGCCCGAACACTATGTGCATTGCTTGGCCGATGCAGGGTTCGATGTGGTTAGCTTAGCCAACAACCATGTGGGCGATTTTGGCGATTTAGGGCGTAATACCACCATGCGTTTGCTCGATTCTGTTGGAATTAGCTATGCTGGCCTGCTTACGCATCCTACCACCATATTTGAGCGGAATGGCATAACCTATGGATTCTGTGCTTTTGCGCCCAATAGGGGCACCTGTAGCATTAACGATATACCTCGGGTAAAGCAAATTGTGTCATCATTAAAAAGTCAGGTTGATGTGGTGATTGTCTCATTTCATGGTGGTGCCGAGGGGCCCAACCATCGAAATATCACCCGTGAAAGGGAGTATTACTACGGCGAGGATAGGGGTAATGTGTACGAGTTTGCCCGGCACGTTATTGATGCTGGTGGCGATATTGTTTTTGGCCATGGCCCCCACGTTACCCGAGCAATTGACCTTTACAAAGGAAGGTTCATTGCCTACAGCCTGGGGAATTTTGTTACCTATGGTCGGTTTAATCTGCGGGGGCCTAACGGATTTGCTCCCATTGTAAAGGTAAATGTCGATAAAAATGGTAAATTTGTAGGAGGTCAAATTTTTCCAATAGTTCAAAGAGGACGAGGCGGTGCAGTACCCGATCCGGCAATGCAAGCCGTAAAGGAAATCCAAAGGCTTAATGCTGAAGATTTTCCGGAGCATCCTCTGATTGTTGGCGATGACGGATCAATTAACATAAAGAAATAGAGCCATGCCCTACAAGGAGAAAAAGGTTGAGAAGCTTTACTACAGCATTGGCGAGGTGGCCAATATGTTTGGCGTTAATACATCGTTAATACGCTTCTGGGAGAAAAACTTCGATGTAATAAAGCCCAAAAAGAACAAGAAGGGTAACCGCCTGTTCACCAAGGCCGATATCAATAACTTCAAGCTAATCTATCACTTGGTAAAGGAGCAGCGGCTAACCCTAGAGGGAGCACGTAAAAAGCTTGCCGAGAACAAGGAGGACACCGTGAACAACTTTGAGGCCATTGAGTCGCTTAAGCGTGTTCGGGAGATGTTACTTGAAGTTAAGGAAATGTTGTAAAGGAGACTTTATGTTCGTAAAAGATGTAGCATCGATTATTGAAGAGTTTGCCCCGCTAGGATATCAGGAAAGCTACGATAACGCGGGGCTTCTTGTTGGTTCCCTCGACAACAAGGTGAATGGAGTACTACTATCAATTGATGTTACTCCCCAGGTAATTGATGAGGCCTTGGCTAGGGATGCAGATCTAATTGTTGCCCACCATCCCTTAATTTTCAAAGGCCTTAAACGACTTACCGGTTCTAACTCCGTTGAGCAGTCGGTAATTAAGGCCATTAAGCATGGTATTTCCATCTATTGTGCCCACACAAACCTCGATAGCGTTTGGAATGGGGTAAGTACAGCAGCCGCCAAGGAGTTGGGCTTAAATAATATTTCTGTGTTGTCGCCAGCCAGCAATCAGCTGGTGAAGCTGGTTACCTTTGTTCCACACGCTAATGCGAAGGAGGTACGTTTGGCTCTATTCGAGGCGGGTGCTGGCCAGATTGGCAACTACGATTATTGCTCATATAATACCGAAGGTACAGGTACTTTCCGTGCGGGCGAGAGTACTAACCCATTTGTTGGGCTAAAAGGGGAGTTGCACCAAGAGCCTGAAACAAAAATTGAGGTAATTGTTCCTAGGCCTGTTCTATCGAAAACAATTAGCGCCTTGCTACGGTCTCATCCCTACGAGGAGGTTGCCTACGATATCTACCCCATTGAGAATACAAACCCAAGGGCAGGCCTAGGTGTGGTTGGTCAACTGGCTAAACCTCAAGCTGAGTTAGATTTTTTAAAACGAGTTAAAAAGATTTTTAGCGCAGGATGCGTTAGGCACTCCCCCCTAACAGGAAAGCACATCGAGAGGGTTGCCATTTGTGGTGGGAGTGGGGCCGAGTTTATTGGCCAAGCCAAAGCGGCAGGAGCTGACATGTTTATCACAGCCGATGTGAAGTACCATCAGTTTTTTGAAGCCGAGGGGAAGCTTATTGTGGCTGATGTGGGGCACTTTGAAAGCGAACAGGTTGCTTTAGAAATTTTTTATGAAGTACTTACCAAAAAAATTCCTAATTTTGCAGTCTTAAAATCAAACGTGAAAACCAATCCCATTAACTACTTATAATAAGGTATGGTAGCAGACAAAAACAAAACCTCAGAGGTAAGTGAGATGCCAGTAGAGGAAAAGCTTAGGATTCTTTACGAACTCCAGCAAATCGATTCGAAAATCGACCAGATCAAAACGCTTAGGGGTGAGCTTCCTTTGGAGGTTCAAGACTTGGAGGATGAGATTGCTGGCCTCGAAACCCGCATCGAGAACCTGAAGGCTGATGTTGAGTCCCTCAACGAGCAAGTAGCAGAAAAGAAAATCGAGATCAAGAATGCTCAAGGCCTTATTGCCAAGTACGAGGAGCAGCAAAAGAATGTGCGAAATAACAGGGAGTACGACTCACTCTCGAAAGAGATAGAGTTTCAAACACTTGAGATTGAACTTTGCGAGAAGCGAATCAAAGAGTTTACCCAACAGGCTAAGGATAAGAAGGAACTTATTGAGCAGGCAGAAACACTCCACGGCGAGCGCTCAGGCGATCTTCAGGGTAAAAGAGCCGAGCTCGATAGCATTATCCAGGATACCCAGAAGGAGGAGGATGAGCTCGCTCGTAAATCGGAAGCATACCAGGAGCTTATTGAGCCCAGATTGCTTACTGCCTATAAGCGCATTAGGGGTAATGCCCAAAACGGACTGGCAGTTGTTACCGTAAGGCGCGATGCTTGTGGTGGATGTTTCAACAAGATACCCCCTCAGCGACAGCTCGACATCAAGGTGAGGCGTAAGGTTATTGTGTGCGAGTACTGCGGAAGGATATTAGTTGACGATGCTTTTTCAGAGGAATCGGAAGGTTAGATAAATTGTTGAACAAAAAATGGGGCTCGAAGCCCCATTTTTTATGCTGTTTGGTTTTACCAACTCCCGCGTGCACCTCCGCCACCAAAGGAACCACCACCTCCGCCGCTAAATCCACCAAATCCGCCGCTTCCGGAGCTAAAGCTGCCGAAACCTCCGCTGCGTCGTCCTCCTCCCGACATCATGCCGAGCGCTATCCATAGCGGTATATTGTGGCCAATGGAGCGTCCTTTGGTTTTTTTAACATTGAATAGGATAACTAGGAAAAGGGTGAGGAAGATGATGAATGGCAATACCAGCAATAGTCCACCCTCGCCCATATACCCCTCGGCCGTGAATTTGCCCGATGCAAGGTTTATCATGGCAGTGGTTGCCCTATCTAACCCGCTGTAGTAGTCCTCATTTTGGAAGCTAGGGATCATCTCCCGATCTATAATCCTTTTCGATAGGGCATCGGGGATCACATCCTCCAGCCCGTATCCTGTAGCAATAAATGCTTCACCTCGTTGATTGCCTATTCGGGGCTTAATGAGTATTGTGGCGCCATTGTCTTTTCCCTTTTGGCCAACGCCCCAGCTCTCACCAACACGAATGGTGAAATCGGCAATGTCGTACCCCATCAAGTCGTTAACAGTTATAATGTATATTTGAGTTGATGTGGTGTCGTGGTAGTTCTGTAGCTTTTGCTCTAGCCGTGCCTGCTCGTTTTTATTCAGAATTCCAGCAAAATCGTTAACAAGCCGTGGTGGCTGCATAGGTTTCGGAAGTTCCTGAGCAAACCCGCTGGTTAGCAGCAGGGTTGTTGCTGCGAGCAGTAGTATGTTTTTCAATCGTCTCATAATCAAATCTATTTACCAAACGAAATTTCGTCGGGCAGTTCGTTTACATCATCTTTTTGGTAGGGGAAGTGCTCCTTGAGCTTTTGCCCTGCCAGCTCAATTCCCTTAGCTAAACCTACAGCCAAATTGTTCTTGGCAAAATGTTCCACCATCACCCCCTTCACATCTTCCCAAAAATTATCGGGGACAACAGCGTTGATGCCAGCATCGCCAAGCACTGCAAACTGCCTGTCAGCTAGTGCAAGGTAGAACAGAACACCGTTTCGCAGCTCCGTTTTGTGCATCTTGAGCATTGCAAATACATCGGTTGCTCTATCCAGCACGTCGCCTTTGCACCTGTTCTCAACGTGAACTCTTATCTCACCCGAGGTGTTTAGCTCTGCCTCCTTGATGGCGGCTTCAATGTATTTCTTTTGGTCTAACGTAAAATAGTCCTGTGCCATGTTAACCTATATTTGCTTTTAGTTACTAAAGTCTACTGTTGGGGCTTGCCTGGCAGCCTGGTCTGCTTCGAAGTATGCCTTTTTCTCAAAGCCAAACCAACCCGCATATATAACCCTTGGGAATGAGCGGATATATGAGTTGTACGATTGAACGGACTCGTTAAATTTCCTTCGCTCAACCGCAATGCGATTTTCAGTGCCCTCGAGCTGAGCCTGTAGCTCCAAGAAGTTTTGGTTAGCCTTTAGGTCGGGGTAGCGCTCAATGGTTACCAGCAACCTCGATAGGGCACTGCTAAGTTCAGCCTGTGCCTGCTGAAACTGCTGCATATTGGCCTCGGTTAGGTTGGTGGGGTCAATGGTAACCTGAGTGGCCTTTGCCCTGGCTTCAATAACCTGCGTTAAGGTTTGCTGCTCAAAATCGGCATAGCCCTTAACCGTATTTACAAGATTGGGAATAAGATCCATTCTGCGCTGGTACACGTTTTCAACATTTGCCCATTGCGAGGTTACGCCCTCATCGAGCGATACCATACGGTTGTACCCACAGCTGCTAAAAAAAGGAACTAGCATAACAAGTGCTAGAATGTATAAAAAATGTTTTTTGCGCATAGCTCTTTGTATTTTAAGTTGATGTTGGTTTTTTAATCACCCACTTGACTCTGCAAAAACTGTGCAAGGGCCTTCTAAAATGTATTCAATAATCACCTTTAAAATTGTAACTTTGAGGCCAGAAACCAAATCACACCTAAAGATATGGCTACAGAAAATTTCAAAGACCTTGTTCTACAGGGCATTCCCGATGAGTTGCCCCCGGCAAAAGCGTGGGATCCTTCGGTAAACCATGCCCCAAAACGTAAACAAATTTTAACAATCAGCGAGAAGAAGTTGGCTCTTAAGAATGCTTTACGCTATTTTCCAGAGAAGCATCACGCCATTTTGGCAGAAGAATTTGCCAAGGAGCTAAAAGAGTATGGTAGGATTTACATGTACCGTTATAGACCCGATTACAAGATTACCGCACGAAGCCTTAACGATTTTCCCCATAAATCGGTTCAGGCTGCATCCATAATGCTCATGCTAAGCAATAACTTAGATTATGCAGTGGCGCAGCATCCGCATGAGCTTATTACCTACGGCGGAAATGGGGCGGTGTTTCAGAACTGGGCACAGTACCTGCTCACCATGCAGTACCTAGCCGAAATGACCGATGAGCAAACCCTAGTGCTTTACTCCGGTCACCCCATGGGGCTATTCCCATCGCATAAGGATGCGCCTAGGGTTGTGGTTACCAACGGGATGATGATACCTAACTACAGCTCAAAGGACGATTGGGAGCGTTTCAACGCATTGGGTGTTACCCAGTATGGCCAGATGACAGCCGGATCGTTTATGTATATTGGGCCCCAGGGTATTGTTCATGGTACAACCATAACCGTTCTCAATGCTGGGCGCAAAAGGCTAAAGGCTGGCGAAACCGATTTGCGTGGTAAGCTGTTTGTTTCCTCCGGATTGGGAGGGATGTCGGGCGCTCAGCCCAAGGCTGGGGTTATTGCTGGCCTGGTTAGCGTAATTGCCGAGATTAACCCTAAGGCGATTGAGGTTCGCCATGGTCAGGGATGGGTAGATGAGGTTTACGATGATCTGGATAAGCTTATCCCCCGAATTAGAAAGGCTATGGACGGCAAAGAGGCCGTTTCAATTGCCTATCAGGGTAATGTGGTCGATCTGTGGGAGCGATTGGCAGTGGATGATATTGCAGTGGATTTGGGCAGCGACCAAACATCGTTACACAACCCATTTGCTGGTGGTTACTATCCCGTTGGGCAATCGTTCGAGGAGTCGAATGCGATGATGGCCGAAAATCCTGAGCTTTTTAAGGAGAAGGTTTACGAAACGCTACGCCGTCATGCAAGGGCAATAAATGCTCTTACTGAGCGCGGGATGTACTTCTTCGATTACGGAAATGCCTTTCTCCTTGAGGCCAGCCGTGCAGGGGCCGATGTTATGGGTGAGAATGGAACTTTCCGCTACCCCTCGTACGTTCAGGATATTATGGGCCCCATGTTCTTCGACTACGGATTTGGACCTTTCCGCTGGGTTTGCACATCGTCGGATCCAAAAGATTTAGAAACATCCGACCGTATTGCGCAGCAGGTGCTTGAGGATATTGCCAAAACAGCCCCCAGCGAGATTACTGGTCAGCTTCAGGACAATATCCATTGGATAAGAGAGGCTGGCAAGAATAAACTGGTTGTGGGATCGCAAGCGCGTATACTATATGCCGATGCTGAGGGCCGTATTAAGATTGCCGAGGCCTTTAATAAGGCCATTCGCGATGGCAACATTTCGGCACCCATTGTGCTAGGGCGCGATCACCATGATGTGTCCGGCACCGACTCACCGTTCCGCGAAACATCAAACATTTACGATGGATCCAGCTTTACTGCCGATATGGCAATACAGAATGTGATTGGCGACTCCTTCCGTGGTGCCACATGGGTATCAATCCACAACGGGGGTGGAGTAGGTTGGGGCGAGGTGATTAACGGTGGCTTTGGAATGACCCTCGATGGATCGCCTGATGCTGACCGTCGCTTAAAGATGATGCTACATTGGGATGTGAACAACGGAATTGCACGAAGAAGCTGGGCGCGTAACAAGGAGGCCATATTTGCCATAAAAAGAGAGATGGAGCGCACCCCCACGCTAAAGGTGACCATTCCCAGTATCGCCGATGATTCGCTTATAGATAAATTTATTGGGTAAATAGATTGAATGTTTACTTTTTAAAAAGCTCGCTATACAGGCGAGCTTTTTTGGTGGTTGGTGTACTTGGTGGATCTTGCAAGTAGTAATTTTTCACAAAAGCCTACGGCCTGCAGCTTTAGTTTTAAGTATGCGATAAATCACCCTTTTTTCTGCACCCCTATGGTGTAGACATACCTGTAATTGCTTAATTTTACCATACTAAGATAAGCTTTAACCCTCTTATTCTTACTATATGTTTACTATCGAACTTGTTTATAATCTTTCAATGCTCGTGGCGCTAAGCGTTATATCGGGTTTTTTTGATAACAGGTGGAGTAGTAAGTCTATTAGGGGCGCCGTTTTGCAAGGGATTCTATTTGGATCAGTGGCCATGCTGGGCATGATTAACCCCTTAGTGTTCGAGGAGGGTTTGGTTTTCGATGGCCGATCGGTGGTCATCAGCTTGTGTGCATTGTTTTTTGGCCCTATACCTGCTGCCATATCGGCAGGGATGGCGATTGTATTACGTTTATACCAAGGGGGTATTGGAACCATAATGGGTGTTTCAGTCGCATCGGCTTCAGCCATAATTGGTGTGATATTTTACTACCAACGTAAGCTTAAAGGTAAGCGAATATCAAGCTTGTTCCTACTGGGTTTTGGCGTTCTTGTGCACATAGCTATGCTCTTGCTTACCCTAACTCTGCCATTGGCACGTGCCGAGGCAGTTGTGAGAGAGATTGGTTTGGCAATTATTGTGTTTTACCCATTGGCCACCATACTTATTGGTAAAATTCTTTACGATCAGGATGTTAAGCAAGAGTCGGTCGGTGCTTTACGAAAAAGCGAGGAGCTTTTCAGGTCGTTAGCCCAATCGTCGCCTGTTGGCATCTATAAAATTAAAACCTCGGGTGATATTACCTTTGTTAATGAACGATGGTGTGAAATAATTGGCATCACACGTACCGATATCGTTGGAAGAGACCACACTTCATTTATTAACCCTGCTGATGTAGACCGAGTAAAAAGCTTGTGGGAGGAAAGGGTAAACAGGCCCAAAACTTTTACCATCGAATTCCGAACATTTTTTGAAGGTGCTAGCTACCGCTGGGTTCTTGCGCAGTACGAGCCAGAATTTGATGAGTACGGCAATGTGCAAGGATACGTGGGGAGCATAACAGATATTGATGAACGGAAAAAAGCAGAAGATCAGCTAAGGTTATGGGAAGATATCTTTAAATCTACCCGCATGGGAATAGTGGTGGGGATGGGAGAGCAAAAAGTGTTAAGCGTTTTTAATCCAGCCTTTGCCCAGCTTTACGGATTCGCAGAGGATGAGCTAAAAGGAAAACCCGTTTCAACTGTTTTTGCAGAGGATGAAAGAGATAAAATTCCCATTGCCATACAAAAGGCATACGATGATGGGTACTACGTTTATCAAACGTGGCATATTAAGAAAAACGGTCAACGATTCCCGGCTCTGATTAGCATAACGGGGGTTAAGGATAACGAGGGACATCCGCTTTATCGTATTGTAAACGTTCAGGATATTAGCGATAGGGTTGAATCGGAATTCAAGCTAAAACAGGAAAGGGCTAGGCTTGCTGGCATAATTGAGGGTACCAATGTGGGTACATGGGAGTGGAATGTGCAAACTGGCCATACTGAGTACAACGAACGATGGGCCGAGATGATTGGCTATTCACTGGAGGAGTTAGATTCCAATACGATTAATACTTGGCTTAGGCTCATTCATCCCGATGATGAACCCAGCGTTATGCAGGCGTTACAGAACCATTTCGATGGGAAATCGGAGATATACCAGTGTGAGTTTAGAATGAAGCATAAAGGAGGCCACTGGGTTTGGATACAGAATAGAGGAAAGGTTGCACATTGGACTGACGATGGAAAGCCGTTCATGATGTTTGGCTTTCATCTTGATATAACTGAGCGCAAGCACTGGGAGCAGAGGCTTGAGCAGAGTGAGCGTAGGTTGAAAGAGCAGAATGAGGAGTACCTGTCGCTAAATGAGGAGCTTACCGAGATAAACGAAAAGCTAAAGGAAAGCGAGAAGCGCCTAAAGGAGCAGAACGAGGAGTACCTGTCGCTAAACGAGGAGCTTACCGAGTCGAACCAGCGAATCATATCCATCAATGGCGAGTTGGAGAAAGCACGAGAGCGAGCCGAGGAGAGCGATAGGCTCAAATCTTCATTCCTGGCCAATATGAGCCACGAAATCCGGACCCCCATGAACGCCATTGTGGGTTTCTCCGAGATATTGCTTCGCCCTAATCTTACCAATGATAAGCAAAAGCTTTATACCGAAGTGCTTAACGCCTCATGCAATCAGCTGCTTGGCATTATTAACGATGTGCTCGATATTTCAAAGATTGAAACGGGTCAGGTGATGATTCATCGCGCAGAGCTCGATATTAACAAGATGCTTAGGGGAATAAAATCCATGTTTGCTCACAATGCTAATAACAAGAAGAACCAGCTAACCCTCTCTTTACATCTCCCCGATGAGAATTGCCTTATGTATACCGATGAGGGTAAGGTAACTCAGGTTGTTACAAATTTAGTAAGCAATGCCATTAAGTTTACCGATAACGGCACCATCGAAATAGGTTACCATGTGGATGGTGAGGATATCGAGTTTTGGGTAAAAGATACTGGTATTGGCATATCACCCGAGGATCAACCCATTGTTTTCGATCGCTTTAGGCAGGTCGATTCATCACCCAAAAAGAACTATGGTGGCACAGGGCTAGGCTTGTCCATCTGTAAGGCTTATGTCGAGATGCTTGATGGTGATATCGGCGTACAGTCGCAGGTTGGTAAGGGGTCTCGTTTCTACTTCACCTTGCCATTTATATCAGTACAATCAAAAGCACCAAAACCGTCAAGATCACTTCATCAGAGCTACGATTTTAAGGGCAAAACCATTTTGGTGGCAGAGGATGAACCTGCCAACTTCTTCTATATAAACGAGCTGCTACGGGAAACGGGTGCTAGCATTATCCACGTTGTAAATGGTGCCGAAGCCGTTGATAGGGTTGAGCAAAATTCAAATATCCATTTGATCCTTATGGATATTAAAATGCCGGTTATGAACGGAATTAGGGCCACTGAAATAATCCGAAGCAAGGGGAATTCAATTCCGATTATAGCCCTTACAGCCTACGCCATGGCGGGCGATAAGGAGAAGTGTCTCAGTGCGGGTTGTTCCGATTACGTTGTAAAGCCCATTGTGCGCGACGAGCTGTTCTCCACCATCGATATGTATTTAAGGTGACCCTGTTATCAGGTTCCATTGCTATGCGTAAGTAAATTTTGCTGAACAATTTTGTTGAACGAGAGTTTTAATTTCAAAAACTTCTTACCATTTTACTCGTTATTAATTGCTCAGCAAATCAAAAACAATTAGCAATGCTATGGATTTTGTAAATGTTCCCAAAGGGATGAATTAAGACGATGAGCAGCAGAACTCCCAAGTAGTAAACAATCATTAAACCCACAAGAGTTCACCAAAAACCTTGAAGATTTAATCGAGAACCTTCAGGTGTACCAAATTGAACTCGAAATGCAGAATCAGGAGCTGGATCGCACGCAGGAGCAACTTTCGCATGCTAAAGCAAAATTCGAAACGCTATTTAATCAGGCTCCTGCTGGTTACTGTATCCTTACCCTTGATGGGGATATGGTTGATGTTAACACAACATTTGCTGGGTTTGTGAATTTTGACCAAGCCAAGCTCCGCGGTGATAACATTAAAAGGTTTGTGCATCCCAACGATCAGGATTTGTTGCACATGCATTTCCAGAAAGTCTGTCGTAATGAGGATGCCGAGAGTGTTACGCTGCGTTTTGGTAGCGATGAATCATATATTCACGTTGCTCTCCATTCTGTTATTCCTGATGATGAGGATGGGGACACCCTGCTCTGCTCTTTAAGCAATATTTCCAGAGAGGTTGTTTACCAAAAGGAGCTATTGGCCAGCGATGCACGATTTCGCTCCTTGATCTCATCAATGGATGATGTGGTTTTTACTATGGATAGCCAACATAGGCATACCGGTGTGTATGGTCGATGGGTGCAGCAAAACAGTCAGACCCCCGAGGATTTTCTGGATAAAACCGCCGCCAAGATTTTTGGTGACGAGGCCGCTAAGCTGCACAACCAAAATACCTCAGAGGCGCTCAAGGGTAAAAATGTGGTTTACGAATGGTCTGTATCAACCCCCGATGGGGAGCAGTATTTTCAAACCTCATTATCACCAATCTTTGGTGAAAATAGTATTGTAGAAGAAGCTGTTGGGCTGGGGAGGAACATAACCAACCTCAAGCGTACAATGCGATCGCTCTAGGAGAGCGAACAGAAGTACCTATACCTTGTGGAGAATGTGAATGATATTATTTACAGCCTCAGCCCCGATGGGTATTTCAATTACGTCCCTCCAAATTGGTTAAATATCCTTGGGCATAGCATCAATGAGGTAGCAGGTCGACACTTCTCCGAATTTGTTCACCCCGATAACCTTGAGGTTAGTAAATCATTTCTCGAAAAGGTAATTGCAACGGGCAAGCGGCAGAGAGGTGTTGAGTATAGGGTTAAGCATAAAGATGGTGGTTGGTGCTGGCATCGCTCCAGCGGATCGCTAAATTTGGTGGCAAACGGTAGCATAGAGCTTATTGGCATTGCATACGATGTAACAGATGCGAAAGTGACGCAGGAGCAGCTCCGCGAGCGGATTAAGGAGATTGACTGTTTGTATAAGGTTACAACCCTGGGGAACGACGCCACCATTTCCCTAAATGATTTTCTGCACAAGTGCATAAGCTTAATTTCCTAAGGTTTTTTGAGTCCGCAACAGGTAGCGGTAAAAATGGGTTTAAACAGCAAAACCTATGCATCACCTACATTTACTGGAGATCTTAACGTTATGTCAGTCCCACTTAAAACTGTACTTGGCCAGGGTGGAGAAATTCAGGTAGAGCTGTTGGACAATAATCTGCAATTCCTAGATGAAGAGCAAACCCTATTAAATCTTTTGGCCGAAACCATTAGTCAAGTAGCTATGCGGTATAGGGCTATAGTTGAGCTAAACGAAACAAATGAGAATCTAAAGGTTATTAATGCCGAAAAGGATAAGATTTTAACCATTATCGCCCATGACTTGTGTGGTCCTTTATCAACAATTATAGGGTTAAGCGAGCATATGAGGGACGCATTTTTTGAAATGGACAGTGAGAAGCAGCAGGTGTTTTTTGATGGCATTCACAAAACGGCAGTAAAACTCTCGCAGCTGCATGAAAATCTATTGGTTTGGGCAAGGCTCAAGCGAGGTAATATTGAGTTTAAACCCGAGATTAACAATCTTTTCCAAATAGCCGAATCGGCAACCGTGCTATTTGACGATCTTTTAAAGAAGAAGCAGGTAACCCTAAGCAGTGATATTAGCAAGGACCTGCAAGTGCTGGCAGATGCTAGGATGGTAGAAACAGTTTTCCGAAATATTATTTCAAACGCCATAAAGTTTTCATATCGAGGGGGGGTGTGATTATGTCGGCAAAGCCATACCGTGATGGTAAGGTTTTAGTATCGGTTACCGATAATGGTGTGGGAATGGACGACTATATTCTAAGTCACCTGTTCCAGTTCGATAATGAGGCTGGTCGTGCGGGAGCCGAAGATGAGCCCAGCACAGGTTTTGGTTTGCCCCTTTGTAAGGAGCTGGTTGAAAAAAATAATGGTGAAATTTGAGCAGAGAGCCACGCGGGAAATGGTAGTACAATGTTTTTTACCCTGCCCATTGCATAGGTTATTAGTTTTATTGCATTAAGGCTCGTACATTATCTGCGCAAGCCTTAACAGCATTATCCAATTGATATTGCTTAAATAAATTAGCGGTATGCCTTGTAGTATTTAAAGGACACCACAAATATCTGTATTGAAATACTCCTCACGAATAAAATCCTAAGTAGCCAGTTACATTGTTGTAGATAAGTATTAACATGTCCAAAGCTATAAGTATTCAACTATTTAGCTATATTTGGAAAGTATCAAAACAAACAATAAGCTCCATATGGCTAAACCAGGTTCAAATTCTATTGTCGAAGACAACACAAGAAGTAACGAGCAGGTGGTAATTGCTATACGTGCTTCGGCAGGCGGGCTCGAGGCACTTCAAGATTTTTTTAGCGCAATGCCACCCGATACCAACTTGACCTTTGTGGTTATCCAGCACCAATCGCCCGATTACAAAAGCCTTATGGATGAGCTGCTGGCGCGCCATACCACCATCCCTATTCAGGTTGCTGGCGATGGAATGCCCATTAGGCCCAACAACATATACCTTACCCCTCCTCGCAAAAACATCTCGATTTTTCATGAAAAGCTTTATTTAGATGATCAGGGGGCTACGAAGGGGCTAAACCTACCCATCGACATTTTTTTCGATCGCTGGCTACCGATAAGGGGAAGCCGTTAAGGCTATCCTTGTCCCGTAGGGGCAATATATTGGCAGCATAATAATTAACAACAAGCACCTGTCGCCTCGGGGGCAATAAACAACAAGCATAGCTAACTCCGAAACCATACGATTATGGAGAACCAAAACCAACGCAAAGAAGAACTTCGCCTGAAGGTTGAAGCCGTGTTAAAGAGAGGAAAGTCGGATCAAGAAGATTTGAGTGGCACAGCGCTCGATGAGATTCTCCAAGAGGTTAGCATCTACCATCAAGAGTTGGAATATCAAAACGATGAGTTGCAAAGGCTACATCATGAGCTGGAAAAGGTTAAAAATCAGAATGTGGAGTTATTCCAAAATGCACCAATAGGTTATGTGGTGGTGAACCTTGATAACCAGATCACTATGGTCAACACTTCGTTTGCCGATATGGTGGGGTTAGCTCAGAATGAAGTTTTTGGTACAGCCATAACCAATTACATCCATCCCGATTTCCAAGATCAGTTTTACCTCCTGGTAAAAAGGGTTAGTAAGGACAAGTCCAAAAGCAGTGCTCTGCTTAGGTTGAACAGCGAAACGAAGACCTTTGTTAAGCTTGAGTGTAATATACATAAAGAGAACGGGAACGTCTTCTACCGAATGGGTTTCCTCGATGTTACCCGCGAGGTGGTTAACGAGCAGCAGCTAATCGATAGCCGAGAGCGCTACCGTGCCGTGGCCGATTACGCCTACCACTGGGAGTACTGGCAAGATCCCGGTGGGCGACTGCTTTACATGTCGCCCTCGTGCGAGCGCATTACCGGTTATACTAAGTATGAGTTTTTCGAGAACCCAGATCTACTTGAACAAATTATTCACCCCGACGATAAGCATCTTTTTGACGAGCATAAATCCGTTGCAATTATCCCCGGCGAAACTAGGGTTGAGCATACTACCGAGTACCGGATTACCCGAAAGGATGGGAAGGTTAGGTGGATTGGTCATGCCTGCCAGAGTATATTTAAGGAGGACGGAACGCATATTGGTCAGAGAGCCACAAATAGGGATATAACCGAGCGCAAGCGCACAAGGGAAGAGCTTAAGCAGAACGTTACGCTACTTAGCCAAACCCAAAGAATTGCCCATATCGGGAGCTGGGAACTAGATGTAGAGAATAATAAGCTTTTTTGGTCCGATGAGATCTACCGTATTTTTGGCTCTGATTCCCAACAGTTTGATGGGTCATACAAGCTTTTTCTTGAAATCGTGCACCCCGATGACCGAGAAGCGGTAAATGCTGCATACGTTAATTCCCTGCGGAATGATGAAAATGCTTTCGAAATAGAGCATAGAATTGTTAGACGGGATAACAACGAGGTGAGGTGTGTATATGAAAAATGTTACCACGAGAGGGACAATAACGGAAGGGTTATCCGCTCGGTGGGCATAGTGCAGGATATTACGGAGCGAAAGCAGCGAGAACAAAAATTGGTTGTAAGCGATAGGATTTTTAACCATACCATCGACATGCTATGCATTGCCGGGTTCGATGGGTATTTTAATACCCTAAATCCGGCATGGTCAAAAACCCTGGGTTGGAGTACCGAGGAGCTATTGGCCAAACCCTGGATTGATTTTGTTCACAAGGACGACAGGGAAGCCACAAAGGACATGAGAGCCGTACTTGTTGATGGCGAGGAGATTTTCCAGTTCGAGAACCGTTTTGTATGCAAGGATGGTAGCTATAAGTGGCTATCGTGGAACTCCTATCCTTATCCTAAGGAGAACGTTATGTTTGGCGTTGTGCGCGATGTTACCTATAAAAAGCAGGCGGAGGAAAGGCTTCGTAACAGCGAGTTACAGCTAAATGAGCAAAACGAGGAGCTAACCTCACTTAACGAGGAGCTATACCAATCAAATGAGGAACTCCGCAATGTAATGGATGAGCTCCACGACAGTAACCAGCGCACCAGCGCGCTTTTGGCAGCCAACCCCGATACTATGTTTGTGTATAGCCGCAATGGGGTTTTCCTCGACTTCCACAGCCCAAACCCCGATGTATTACTCCTTAAGCCTAAAGATTTTTTGAATAGAAAGGCCAGTGAGGTTTTACCCGACTTTCTGGCAGAGCTAAACCAGCGGGCCATTGATGCGCTTTTTGAAACAGGAAAGCCACAAACCTATTACTACTCGCTTGAAATTAACAAGAAAACCTCCCATTTCGATGCCCGAATGGTAAGGTACGGAGAGCATAAAGCATTATCTATAGTTAGGGACATTACCCAGCAAAAGCTAGCCGAAGAAAAACTAGCCCACTCCCATTACCTAATGCGTTACATCATTGAGCATAGCAGAAGCGCCATAGCGGTGCATGATAGGGAGATGAACTATATCTATGTGAGCCAACGGTATCTCGACGAGTATAAAGTTTCTGGTAAAGACATTATAGGAAAGAATCACTACGAAATATTCCCCGATTTACCCGAGAAGTGGAAAGAGGTTCATGCTAAAGCCCTTAAAGGGATTGTATCTAATGCCGAAGATGATCCCTACCATAAGGACGATGGCACAACGGAATGGACTCGCTGGGAGTGCCGCCCGTGGTACGATATGGATGGCTCAATTGGAGGTGTAATTGTGTATACCGAGGTGATTACTGAACGAAAACAAACCGAACTCGCCCTGCGCGAGAGCGAGGAGCGTTTCCGCGGCCTTTACGAGAACGCCACCGTGGGTATATACCGAACAACACCCGATGGGCAAATTTTGTTGGCAAATCCTACGCTTATAAAAATGCTTGAGTACTCCAGCTTCGAGGAGCTAACAATGTGTAATCTTAATAATCAGGATCATGAAACGGGTTACCAAAGAACCGAGTTTATGCGGCAGGTTGAGGAGAGTGGTGAGGTAAAAGGTTTGCAATCGGCCTGGAGAACTAAAAGCGGTAAGGTTATTAATATCTCCGAGAGTGCTAGAACCGTTTACGACAATAAGGGAAAAGTGCTTTACTACGAGGGGATTGTGGAGGATGTAACCGAACGCACAAAAGCTGTGGATGCGCTTAGGGCAAGCCAGGAGCGTATCTCAAGCATATTGCGTGTGGCCCCCATAGGCATTGGCGTGGTGGTTAATCGGGTACTAATTGAGGTGAACCAAACTACTTGTGATATTATTGGCTATTCCAAGGAGGAGTTAATTGGTAAGAGTGCCCAAATACTATACCCTTCCAAGAAGGAGTTTGAATACGTTGGTAATGAGAAGTACAGGCAGATTGCCGAGAGGGGAACGGGAACGGTCGAAACAATTTGGCAAAGGAAGGATGGTTCCCTTATAAATGTTCTACTCTCATCAACCCCAATCTCTCAGAACGATTTATCACAGGGGGTAACCTTTACTGCGCTGGATATTACCCAGCGTAAGCAAACCGAAAGGCTAATGAAGGGCCGTTTAAAGCTCTTGGAATTTGCCGACACGTATTCCCTTGCCGAGCTGCTCAAGGAGGCCCTTGCCGTGGCCGAAGACCTAACGGGCAGCCAGATTGGCTTTTACCATTTTATTGATGAGGAGAACGGCGAGATAAAGCTAAACCAGTGGTCGCAACGAACCGAAGAACAGTTTTGCAAGGTTAAGGGTACAGTAAATATGCATTATCCTATTGATATGGCAGGTGTTTGGGTCGAGTGCATTACAAAGCGTAAACCTATAATCCACAACGATTACCAAGCATTACCCAACAAAAAGGGTTTACCCCATGGGCATACCCCACTTACCCGCGAGCTAGTAGTTCCTGTTATACGCAATAGGCGTATTGTGGCAGTTCTGGGTATAGGCAATAAGGCTACTGATTATTCGAAAAATGATATCGATATTATTACTCAGCTGGCCGATATGGCCTGGGATATTGCCGAACGGAAAATGGCCGAGGAGGCTCTTAGAGCGAGCGAGGCGCAGTACCGATTGCTTTTCGAAAATATGACCCAAGGGTTTGCCCTGAGCGAGGTGATTTTAGATAACGATGGTGCTCCCGAAAATTACAGAATTGTAAGGGTTAATCCGGCATACGAGCGGTTAACAGGGTTCAATGCAAAAAACATTGTTGGTAAAACCATTAAGGAAGTATTGCCCAACATAGAACCTTACTGGATTGAGACCTTTGGACAAGTTGCCCTAACAGGCAAACCTACACGGTACGAAAATTATACTAGTGGGCTCGACAAATATTTTGATACGTGGGTTTTTAGTCCCCAAAAAGGTCAGTTTGCCGTATTATCGTCCGATATTACACAGCGTAAGAAAGCTGAGGAGCAGGTGCTTAAGCTCACAAAAGGTATTGAGCAAAGCCCAGCCATTGTGTTAATTACCGATATTGATGGGAATATTGAGTTTGTTAACCCCAGGTTTACCCAGGTAACGGGCTATTCATTTTATGAGGTAGTGGGGCAGAATCCTCGAGTGCTTAACTCGGGCCATCATAGCAGCGCATTTTATCAAAATCTATGGGACACAATTTTAAATGGAAATGATTGGAAGGGTGAAATGCTCAATAGAAAGAAGAATGGCGAAACATACTGGGAATCAGCTCTAATTTCCCCAGTCAAAAATGAGGTAGGCGAAATAAAACATTTCATTGCCATTAAGGAGGATATCACAGAGCGCAAAAAGGCTGAAGAGGCTCTTATTCAGAGTGAGGTTAGCTTAAAGGAGAAGAACGAGGAGTACCTGGCCCTAAACGAGGAGCTAACCGAGAGCAACGAGCAAATTATTAAAATAAACCAGGATTTGGTACAGGCGCGCCTAAAGGCCGAGGAGAGCGATAGGTTAAAGTCGGCATTCCTTGCCAATATGAGCCATGAAATTCGTACCCCAATGAATGCCATTATAGGCTTTTCCGAGATGTTACTTACCCCTAGCTTACCCACTGAGCGAAAAGATTTTTTCGCTCAGATACTCAATACCGCCTGTCATCAGCTCCTTAGCGTTGTTGAGGATGTGATCGATATTTCGAAGATTGAGACTGGTCAGATGGAGATACATAGGAGTGAAATGAGCATCAATAAGGCTATTTATCGAATTAGGGATATCTTTGAGCCTCAGGCTCAAGCTAATGGTGTCGAAATTAACGCCTTGTGTTTTTTCCCCGATAATCGCGACGACGTACTTACGGACGCAGGCAAGCTCAATCAGGTGCTTACCAACTTGCTTAATAACGCCCTAAAGTTTACCGAGAGCGGCACAGTTGATATTGGCTATACGCTTGCTGATAGTATGCTAAAGTTTTATGTGAAAGACACTGGGGTGGGCATCGATCCCAGCAATCACGAGCTTATCTTTGAACGCTTCCGTCAGGTTGAGATGGGCTCAACACGAAACTATGGTGGAACTGGTTTAGGCTTGCCAATATCTAAAGCGTTTATCGAGATGCTGGGAGGTGCAATCTGGGTTGAGTCCGAGCTTGGAAAGGGGGCAAAATTCTACTTTACCATCCCTTACGAACCCGTTTTTAAACCCCAGGTATCCGATGGGAAGAAGGTTGAACCCGATTCGTTTTGCTTTGCCGATAAAATCATTCTAGTTGCCGAGGACGAGGAGGCAAACTACCTATATATCAGCGAGCTGATTGAGGAGACAAGGGCAACCCTAATTAGGGCCTCCGATGGCCAAGCGGCGGTTGATATTGTGCAGAGCAACCCCGATATCGATTTAGTCCTCATGGACATAAAGATGCCTGTAATGACAGGCGTTGAGGCAGCAAGGATAATTAGGGGTATGGACATAAAGGTTCCAATTATTGCCCTTACAGCTTACGCCATGACGGGCGATCGGGAAAATTGCCTTGCTGCTGGATGCAATGCATACATTTCAAAACCCGTTAGGCGAATTGAGCTGCTGAAAGCTATTGCAGAGCATCTTGCTAATCGTTGATTTTGTCTAGAAAAGGTCTAAATTCATACAACCCATTTCACTTTCTCACATTAAGTTTTAACTTTGGTAATTGTAGGTTTATGCACAAAGAATTGGAGAATACTAAATGTCCCTAGCTAATAGTAACAGTTCGCCCGTACAGCTAATTGGCACCCTAATCAGGGGGGTGGGTGAGCCCATGCTTGTAGTCGACTCCAAGGGGGCTGTGATAGATTACAACAACCAAGCTAAAAAGCTTGTTGGAGATGATGGTAACACTCCTGTTGAAATCGGGTTGGGTAAGATGGGGATTACTAAGGACTGGTTCCTACAAAAGGTGTTTTCTTTACCTACCTCTGATTTTCCCATCAACATTTCCATTGCCACCCCAATCAACTCATGGTCAGAGAGTCAGAATGTGCTATGTAATCGAATTTATGTTGACGACAACATTTACTACACTTTAATTTTAAAAAACTCCTTAGGCATTGAAAACAAGCAGGATAAATTGACTGATGATGAGCTTGTAGATGGTTTTATTCAGAATACATCACTCCCAGTTCTGCTGATTGATAGTAATGACTTTGTCATCAAAAATGCGAATAGTAAAGCGCTGTCTTTTTTCGATTTACCCGCTTGCAAGGTGGTAGGCGTTCCGTTGGCCGATTTTGCTGAGAGTCCGAGTCGGTTTAACAGCTCGCTAAGCTCCTTCGTAAAAAATGGCTATACTGGGCTGGAGCTGTCCTTTAAAACGTCAAAATTACTACGTAGTACCGAAATTCACTACAGCGCTATCGAGCGCAAGGGCCAAAAGGTTTTGCTTTGCATTCTTATCGATATTACCCAGCAAAACCTAGCATTCTCCGAATTGCAGAGGATAAAGAATAGCTTGGCCAGCGAGGTGGCAAGCCAAACCAAGGATTTGGTGAGGATAAACAATGCGCTGCTTGAACAGATTAAGAACAAGCAGCGCATTGAGCAGGAGCTCAGGCAGTCGCAGGAGCTGTTTATGCACCTATTTAGGCTTAACCCCAATGGCTTGGTGCTTCGCGAGCTCCAATCCCCAAAAATAATCGAGTTAAACCAGAGCTTTCTCAAAATTTTTGGCCTCAAGGCCAACGAAACCAAAGGGAAAACCCTAGACGATTTTAACCTGATTATAAACAGCAAAGCCTATAATCAGCTTTTAGCTGAGCTGCAAGAAAAGCGGAGACTAACAGATGTTCCGCTTACCATGATGTCCAATTCGGGGCATGTGGTTTTTGTGGAGTGGAGTGGAGAGGTTGTTAAGGTAAATGATCAAGAGTTTATTCTTGAGGTATTTCACGACATTACCCAAACGCAAATCTATCAGCAGAAGCTTGTTGAGAGTGAGGAGCGATATCGAACCATGTTTAACAATGCCCTCGTGGGAATTTCTCGAGCACGAACCACCACAGGCTTAATTAGCAGCTGCAACAGGTATTTTGCCCAGCTTATTGGTTACAAGGCAGAAAGAGATATTGTTGGAAAATCCATTGAGAAGCATTTTACAAATGCCAAGCAAAGAGCTACGTTTCTTAGCAAGCTTAGAGCTAATGGATCGGCCATTGGTGAGTTCGAACTTACCACCGTGCAGGGAAAGGGGATTTGGGTTGTCGATTATGCCGTTATCAATATCGAAGAACGATATGTTGACGAGGTAGTGGTTGATATTACCGACCGAAAGATTATGGAAAACCTGCTGGTTAGCAAAGAGAAAAGGTTCAGGAGTATGATCGAAAAAGCCTCGGATCTAATTCTTATTATCGATGGTGAGGGGGAAATGTTGTACCTAAGCCCATCGGTTGAGTCGGAGCTGGGGTACGCAATTGAGAACTATTTAGGTCAGAATATATTTAGCTACCTTAACCCAAGCGATGTAGGTAAGGTTAAGGAGATGCTGAGCGGGGAAGTGTTAACATCGGCAACAACCCATGAGTTTAGGATTAAGCACAAGCAAGGGCATGAGAAGGTGTACGAATTTAGCGCAACCGATTTGAGAAGCGATCCTGCCATTGGAGGCATTATTCTCAACGCCTACGATATTACCGAAAAGATTAAGGCTCGTGAGGAGATAAACGCAGCGCTGGAGAAGGAGATGGAGCTTAGCCGACAGAAAACCCAGTTTATATCAACCGTATCGCACGAATTCCGTACCCCCTTAACCAACATCTCACTCAACGTGCAGCTTCTGCAAAAATACCTCAAAGATAACCGCTTGGAGAAAGCTCAGCTGGCCATTAACCGGTTGTTGAATGCTGAGCGTAGGCTCACAGCCCTGCTTAACGAGGTGTCGCTGGTTAGCAAGGATCAGAGCGGCAGGTTAAGCTTTACCCCCGAAAAATGGAACATCCGATCGCTAACCGACGACCTGTTGGAACAGATTGATTATCTGTTACAGCCAAATGTAAATGTTAAGATTCTTGAGTCTAACAATAGGCAAGTGCTCATGGATAAGAATCTATTAACCCATATCCTTGGAAATTTTGTAAGCAATGCCATAAAATATTCACCCAAGAAAAATTCCATTGAGGTAGTAATTGGCCTGAACCTTAACGATGAGTACGAAATTCGAGTAATCGATCAGGGGGTTGGAATTCCTAAGGAGGAGCAACAATTCCTTTTCGATCCGTACTTTAGGGCTTCAAACGCCAAGGATATATCGGGAACAGGCCTAGGGCTAAATATTGCAAAGCGATGCGTTGAGCTGCATGGTGGGAAACTAGTTCTAAGCTCAGATGTGGGAACAGGAACCGAGATAGCCGCTATAATTCCGTTACATAGTTAATTATCAATAATGCAGATTATGGGCAGAAAAGTGCTCCTTATTGAGGATGATCATGATTTGAGGGAGACAACCGTGGAGTTGCTAACCGACGAGGGGTTTTTAGCATTGGCAGCCGAGCAGGGTGCCCAAGGAATACAAATGGCATTGCAGCACATCCCCGATGTGATAGTTTGCGATATCAATATGCCCGGACTGTCTGGCTATGAGGTTTACAATATGCTGCATCAGGTAAACACCACATCGGTTATTCCTTTCATCTTCCTGTCGGCCAAATCTACCCGCGACGAGATATTGGCAGGGCTGCATCTGGGGGCCGATGATTACATTACAAAGCCCTTCGAATTCGATGATCTTGTTGCGGTAATCAAAAGGCGTATTGAGCGGCGCAAGCGCATTGCCGATCAGCACGACGAGAATTTTAAGGTGCTTTTTGAGAATATGCACGACCCAGCATTTATCCTTAATCAGTGTAATTTCGAGTATGTAAATCGGCCTTTCATTAAAATGCTGGGATATAATCAGGAACAGATTGAGGGTATGTCCATCACCAATATTCTCAGTGGCGGATCGCTGTCAAAATTCTCGCAAGCGGCCGAGCAATGCAGCGGTGGGTTAAAGAAATCGTTTGGTTTGGCTGTTGATATTCTGCTAAAGGATAAGACAACGGTTAATGTCGATCTTGTTGGAATGCAGGTGCAGTTCAAAGGGTTGCCATGCTTGCTGTGTACTTTGGAGTTCTCCAATGAGCAAATTGCTCTGGAGGATTCAAATCAGAAAGATTCGGGTGAGCTACCCATTTCGGGACGGGAGCATGAGGTTTTAGAACTTATTTGTCAAGGATTTACCAATGCCGAGATTGCCGAGAAGCTATTCCTTTCCGAGCGAACCGTAGAGGGGCATCGATCCAGGTTGTTCTCCAAAACCGGCACAAAAAATGCCGTGGCACTTGCCATGTGGGCAGTTAAAAATAATATTTATAAGGTATAACCCAGCAATCTCACACAAAACCTACCTGCCTACAACATCAGTCAGGCAGGCAATCACCCAATCAATCTTTCATTCACTCTGCCAATTTCCAATTCCCCAAAACCAACCAGCTAGCCGTTATTGCTAGCCGCTGGTTGGTTTCACACGCAAAGCGTATGTATTTAGTATTTACGCTGGTTTCTCAATACCCAGTAATCGTCGAACCCCCGATAGTAGACTTTTTATTTCAAAGGGCTTGACGAGCACTAATTTGGCACCTAGCTCCTTGGCCATGAGCAGGTAGTCGCGCGAATCGAAGTAGCCTCCTCCCGATATGGCAATCAGCTTGGTGTTGGGGTGCGTTTTTCTCACCCACATGATCACCTCTAGGCCATCCTCTTCGGGCATCACAATATCGGTTATGATAAGGTCATAAGGATTTGCATTCTGAAGCCTTATACCCTCTCTGCCGTTGCAGGCCATATCAACACTAAACCCTTCGTCGAGCAGCAACTCCCTGATAGTTTGAGCCAACTCCCGATCGTCATCTATTATTAAAATCCGTTGCTGCATATGTATGTTGGTAGTATCAAACATCATTTGTGCCTTTAGTTTGTTCACTTCGCTTTGCGTGTTGCTATTTATGCAATTTCTTCCACCGATTGCTTTAACGAACCTTGGGTTGTCGTTTCAACAAGTGAAGTTAAATCGTCCGACGAGAAAATGGCATCCATATCGAGAATCATTACAAACTTCTCATCGATGCTGGTTACCCCATCAATAAATTCGCTCCTATATCGGCTACCAATGCTTGGAGCAGGCATAATTTGGCTGGGCTCAATCTCCAGCACAGCCTGCACTGCATCGACCAGGGCGCCTAGTTTTACCGACTCATTGTCCACCACGATGTCCATTACAATTATGCAAGTGTTATTTGTATACTCTGTGGGGCTCATGCCAAACTTCATCCGCGTATCGATTACAGGAAGAACAGTACCTCTTAGGTTAATCACCCCTTTCATATACTCTGGGGCTTGAGGTACCGCTGTGATCTTGCTTAGCTCCAGTATGTTAAGAACCTTGCTTGCGTGTGCCGCAAACTCCTCATCTTCTAGTTTGAATGATAGGTATGAGTTTATCTTTTTATCTTTTTCATTGCTCATTATTCCTTGGTTTTAGCGGTTTGTTTTCCCCTTGGGTTTTAACCTTTTGCCCTCTTTGCTAACGCAACCAGGGGTTTCCTTACCATACAGATGAACCAAATAGATAATGTGACTTCCTGTTGTATCGTAAGGCTCCAAAGGGTCGTAAAAAGTTAACATTTCATTGCTACTTATTGAGCGTTTAGCGTGTTTTTACACGCTAAACGCTTTGATTGGAAGTCTAGAAGTTTTCAAAATCGTCATCGTTGGCTGAGACCTTTGCCTTGCTGGCTACTTCTTTAAATTTATTGACCTTGCTAGCGTTTTCCATTTTTAGGCTAACTCCCTTAGGCTTTTGCTCCTGCTTTGTCTGCACGTAGGGGGTTACCACTTTTTTGGGTGCGTAGTGACTTTCGGTCTGGAACTTATTAATCCTTCGGCTATCAATCTTAAAGTAGCTAATGATCTCTTTCAGCTGCTCGGCCTGGCTGCTAAGCTCCTCGGCGCTGGTAGCCATTTCCTCGCTTGCAGCAGCATTCTGCTGGGTAACCTGATTAAGCTGCTGAATGGCGGTATTCACCTGATCGGATCCGCTGCTCTGCTCCATGCTGGCTGCAGCAATCTCTTGAACGAGCTTGGCCGTTTTCTCAATCTCTGGGATAAGACCAGTCATTAGTTCCGAGGCTGTTTCGGTTACATTCACGCTTTTTGAGGCCAGGGCTACAATCTCGTCGGCGGCAATCTTACTGCGCTCGGCCAGCTTGCGCACCTCGGCTGCAACAACAGCGAAACCACGTCCCTGCTCACCTGCTCGGGCTGCCTCTACAGCTGCGTTTAGCGCCAGAATGTTGGTTTGGAATGCGATATCGTTGATGATGTTAATCTTCTCAGCAATGTTCTTAATGGATACTAAGCTGTCCTGTGATGCTGCCCCAACCTTAGTAACACCCTCTTGTACCTTCTGCGATATTTTGTCGGCCTCTTGTGCGTTATCGGTATTCTGCTGTATGTTGGCGGCCATCTCCTCCATGGAGCTGCTCACCTCCTCGGCGCTCGATGCTTGCTCGCTGGCACCCTGCGAGACCTGCTGGCTGCCGGAGCTCATCTGCATGCTGGCTGCGGCAATATTATCCGATCCTAGCATCACGCTGCCAATCACCTCTTTCAGCTTACCCACCATGTTCTGCATGGCCTTACCAAGTTGCCCTACCTCGTCTTTTCTTTCTAGTATTTCATTTTCCAATTCGGCTGTTAGGTCGCCCTCGGCAATGGTTTGGGCAAAACTAACACCCTTAATAAGGGGTGCTGAAATTATGCGGGTGAGTAGAAGGCCAAGGATGATGGCAAGAACCAATCCTACAATTATTCCGCCTACTACCATAGTAGTTGAGACTCTGACGGCCTGATCACCTTCAATGGCACTTTGTTCGGCAACTCTTTCATTTATTCTGATAACTTCGTGCAAAGTATTTAGGGCTGCCTCGTTAATTGGTAGAGCTTCAACTAAACTTTTTTGTGAAGCTTGGTTGGCCATTTCCACTGCCCTCTCCGCTTCACTGATCGCAACGTCAAAATACTGGAATACTTTTTCTGCACTAGCAACCATTTCACGTTCGTAAACGATCCAGGCTTGTGCAGTATTTCCATTTTCCATCAGTCGAGTAATATTATGTACAGCCTGATGAAACTGCCTGTGTGGTTCTTGCAGATCTCTAAAAGCATTGTAAAGGGAAGGGTTTGATGATTTGAAATTGGGTAGCCAACGACCTAGGTTACACAAGGTATGGTCATCACCACCCTCAAGAGTTCTTCCGCTACGTAAAGCATTTATAATATCAGCCTGTAGCTTAAAGTGGTCGCCCTTAAACCGTTCAAGATTTTTTAGTAATTCCATTGGGTATCCAATATCTGTCTTAGCGATTTCATCAATTAACTTTTCAATTTCTTGGTTAATCTTTCTTCTTTCAGCTCTACGGGGGAGAAATTCCTGCCATTTTGCTTCTTCTTCTGCTGTTTGGGGTAGAGGCTCATATTTTGCTAGGGCTTCTGCTTGTTTTTGCCTAGCCAGCTCAAGATTTTTAAACTGACGAGCCCTTTCCTCTACTGTTAGGTCAGGTATAAGCAAGGTTCTGTGAACCACATGAACCATTTCGTAAGCAGTTTCAAGCTCTTGAAGGGCTTCAATGCTAGGTAATCTTACATCGGATACCTCATGGAATGATTTAGACACCCGGTTAACGCCAGTGAATCCAATAATTCCAACAACTAGGGCTATTAGGGCCACTAGGCCAAACCCAGTCATAATCTTTGTTCCAATTTTTAGGTCTTTGAATTTCATAGTTTTATCCTCCTGATTTTAGTGAAGCAATCTTATTGCTCCTGTTGGTTTAGGTGTTTAGTTATTAGTGACTTAAATGTTTCCGATCTAAAAGGCTTTGCTAAAAAATCTGTTGCTCCCAGCTCCTTTGTGCGTTCAATGCTTGCTTTATCGGCTTTGGCCGACACTATAATTACTGGGGTGCTATCGTTCAGCTGTTTTTTCTTGCTTAAAAATTCAAACCCATCCATTCCGGGTAGCATTAGGTCAAGTATTACAAGCTCAAAGTGCTCATTCGCCAGATTTGACAATGCATCTTCAGCATTTTTGCAGGTTGTGGTTCCAATTCCCCAGCTGTTTAGCAACGACTCCACAAGTACCTGGTTGAAGTAGGAATCTTCTACAATTAGTATTTTGGGAACTTGACTCATTTTCGTGTGATTAATTTCTTATACAAAGCTAACCCCAACACCCTTCCAATAAAAGAGTGCTACCACCTGTTTGAAAAAATGGGGTATAAGTACGCACTGCTTGTGCAGGGTTAAACGTCAGTATAATAGTTGTGTCTGGGGTTGGGTGAGTGTCTTCCTATTGAATGTTTAAGTGCTTTCTGTTGACCAATGGGTAGAAATACCTAATCCGTAATTATTATCGATGCCGTTGAGTGGTTCTTTTTCTGTATTAGAAGAAACTGTTTAAGTTTTATGCCTACAAAACATCTTGCTAATTGCCACGGGCTGGTTGCTGAGCACTTCGACAATCTCAGTGTCCCACCTGTCGAAGTAAAGCGCGTGGCTGAATTTTAAAGCAGAATACTCTGGGCTCTTTAGCTTGCCTGTGGCCATAGCCGTCAAGCTAAGCAATTTTCAATACCCTCGTAGAGCCTGCCTGGCTGGCAGACAGGGGTTGATAGCGATTGGGTTTAAATAGCAAAACCTAAAGCACCCCTGCCTTACTGCCGAAGG
>Ga0334899_1000417_pt1 | contig 54891 bp, 52 predicted proteins | sample GraSluR3_MG_FD_207219 | JGI IMG/M metagenome (GOLD analysis project Ga0334899, IMG submission 207219) | Sludge microbial communities from methane-producing bioreactor in Wageningen University, Netherlands - Granular Sludge_8_08-R3 | ecosystem: Engineered > Bioreactor > Anaerobic > Unclassified ...
CTATGTCGAGGGAGAAGGGATCATTACCAATGAGCCTTCGGTAATCGCATTTGACTATGAGACCAATGAAGTGCTTGCCACAGGCAATATGGCAGCCAATATGATCGGAAAGGGTCATCATGGTATCAAGATTGTGAGTCCGTTGCACCAAGGTGTCATTTCTGATATTGATGCTACCAAGAAACTCATTGAGATTTCATTGCATAAGATTGAGAACATCAATATCGACATCACGCAATCAACGCTTTTGCTCTGTTGTCCTTCTGAGGTAACTCAGTTGGAACGTGATTCATTCATGGACCTGGGCAATAAGCTCGGGGTCAAGGATGTGTTCATCGAACAGGAAGTAAAAGCCGGAGCAATCGGGTCAGGTCTTGATATCTTCAGTAGCAATGGATCGATGATCATTGATATTGGGGGAGGATCAACTGATATTGGCGTACTCTCCTTGGGTGATATTGTGGTTTCTGAATCCAATCGTATTGCTGGAAACTACTTTGATAGTGAGATTATGGACCACATGCAGTATAAGCACGGCCTGCTTATCGGAAAGAAAACTGCTGAGCGAATCAAAATAGAAATTGGCTCTTTGCGACAAAAGATTGAAAATCCAAAGGAAACCTGGGTAAGTGGAAGGGACGTAGTAACCGGACTTCCCAAGAAGATCACGATACATGAGAACGAAATTCGTGACGTCCTGGTCAAACCCTTTGAGTCGATTGCTACCATGGTGTTGAAAGTGTTGCAAAATACTCCTCCTGAGCTTTCATCCGATATTATTGTGAATGGTATCTATATCAGTGGAGGCGGTGCGATGATTGATGGCGTGGATGAATTCCTCCACCGCAAGGTTGGCATGGATTTCTATATTTCCAAGCGTCCAATGACGGCAGTGGTTGATGGAACCAAGTTACTTCTGAAAAACCGTGGAAGTTATTTCGTAAAGCCAACAGATTAAGTGAGGTGATATATACAGACCTTTCTTTCCTGGAGGGGAAGGAAAGGTCTGATTCCCAGTCACTACAGAAAAGGAACACCTTATGAGAATCATGCAACGTCATTGTATTGCCTTTGGAAGTAGCTTCTTCCTCGCTTTACTGGTCAGCCTCTTCTATGCAAAGTTTGTGGTCAGCATTTTCTTCACTCTGCTTCTTCTCATTAGCATGAGTATTGGATTCTTGGTTTCAGGTAAAACTGAGCCTTGGGAATATACTGGCAGGTCGCTTACAAGATGGCTAAGAAATAACCAAGCTAATTTGGACTCTTCATTCTGCCTCTACGTGTCCATCCATGCAAGAGGAATCTTCCAATCGTGTGTCGACCGTCAGGAGCTTGAAGAGGTGTATAATCGGTGTGCCAAAGAACTTATGGGGTATTTTGGAGTAGCGAATGTCCAAAGGATGACGTATGATGAATTTGCTGTTCTACGAGATTTTCCGACTTCTACTGTTGTTGATGAAAAAGAGAAGGTCGAGTACCAAACCATCGTATGCCAGACCATCACAGACCGAATCAATGGGATGCTTGGCTCCATGGATACCAGCAGGTTGCCCCCGTTTGCCGTAACAGTTGGGTGTGCTTCGTCCGGTTTGCGTTATCGTATGAATACGCTCGAACAACTTGTAGATTTGGCCTATGCTACAGAAGAGGCAGCGAAGAAGAGTCGCAAGAAGTTTCTCGTGGCTGATGAAATGATACGGGCGAGAAAGCTTGATATTGATGAGTGCAAGCAGGGATTCTTAACTGATGGATGGGAAGAGGAGTTTAACCCGTTTTTCCAGCCGATCATTGATTCTGTATCGTTTTCTGTAGTGGGTGTGGAAAGCTTGGCAAGATGGCAACTCGGAGGATTTCGAGTGTTGTCGGCACAGGTGTTCAAGGATGTTGCCTGTGAATTGCATCATATCACTACCATTGATCTGACAATTATTGCAAAGACGTTCTCCATTATTCGTCGCTTGATGCTTGCCAGAATCATTCCCTATACCTTCAAGACGGTAATTAATGTGAGTGATGAGAGTCTGAAAAAGGGGTTTGCGAAACGTATGTTTTTTCTCTCTGAGCAACATGGATTACACCCTTCCCAGGTCGAGTTTGACATCAAGGACTCAGCATTGGCGTTCCCGGAATCCTTGCTGGTCATAAAGGAATTACGTGAAATTGGGTTCAGGGTCTCGCTCGATGTTTTTACGGAGACTGCGTTTGACCTGCAGGCGTTGGTGCGGGCTGACTTTGATATCATAAAGCTGGATTTTAGGGTATTTTCGCCTCAGTTGCAACAGGTGTATGCAGCCTTGAAAGAGGCGGCAGAGAAAGGAGGTGTTGAGATACTAGCGAAGGGAATTGAGAACAAAACTGTACTCGATGCTGCTATATCACTGGGGTGTACCTATGTGCAAGGCAACTATTTCACGCAACCCATTCCTGAATCAACATTCGAAGTGTTCATGAAGAAATACCAACAAGGTCTTTATTTGGATTCTTCCCTGGGGTAAGTAGGAACAACCTTTCTACTTGAGAGACCATGATAGCTAACGCTGTTCTATTCATTCCCCAATGGGGCGAGAGGAAAGGAATCAGCATGATGGTTTCTCTCCCGAGCGAGTGCCGGGAAAGCAAGTTGAGATACCCCGTCCCTTGGGACCGAACAGGAGGAAACGCCTCCTGAGTCCATGGCTTGTCCTAGGGTATTGATACCTTTTATTCCCTGAACATTGTGAAGTCTAAGGTTTGGGGAATAGGATAACGTTCCTTTACTATCTTGGTCACCTCGTCTTTAGGTACCCCAGGATGTTCTTCGCTGTAGAGGATGCAATGATAGGAGAGCCATAGGCTGTTCAGCGGTGTATCCCCCTCTCTGATATGCCCTATCTCCCTGTCAAAGACCAAGCGCTTGATGAGTGAGGCATTCTTTTCCTGGACTGCCAGCTTAGCCCGGAGAACCCTCAGTGTTTCACTAGTCTCCATCCATAGGGAAGGAACTTCTTGGAATACCTTGATTGCTTGCTCTGTTCTCTGTTCAGCAACCAAGAGTGCACAATACTCTTCTGCAACCACTGGGTCAACAGTATAACCAGAGAGGGTGCTTGCGATGGAGTACCACCGAAGAGCTTCCTCCACTTCTCCTCTTCTGATTTCCAGTTGTGCAAGGTTTCTTGCGGTCCATGTGTTAGGGAGGTCTTCCATTACTTCGAGCCAACACGTTTGGGCATATGAGACTTCTTCTTGTTCCAGATGGATAATCCCGAGGTAGTGCTTGAGAGTGGCTGTTTCCTGCAGGGTCAAGCAAGGGTTTTGCAATGCATCGAGGAATACCGTTTTCCATGTATTAGAACAGGGAGGAGCACATAGAGGCCGAATATTGGGGTCCATAACCGGTAGTTTTCCTTCAGTGATCAGCACAAGATACGGAAGTTCCTGATCCTGGATACTTTCCCTTCCAAAGTAGAACGCTGTTGGTAGTGAGAGGTTCTGGACCTTTTGTTCAAGGAAAGCCCAGCCGCTTCCTTGGTGCAATATTTGTTCAGGGCTATGCTCACTTGCCTTGAGGCATGTTTGATGCATAGCTGAGAGTCTCTTTTCGTCTATGATCAAACGAATAGTAGCCTCTGCAGCCTGCATGGCAACTTCGTATTGTGGGCTGTGGGCTTCTTGAGGGGATATAGCCAAAGAACCGAAGGCCTGCGTCCAACAGAGAGAACTCTTTGCCTCCAGATATGCACCATGTAATTGGCTTGGTGCCAAGCCACTCTGGACCTCGATATATTCCGCTTCGCTGTCCGGGGAGAGGTAGCGTTGCCACCGCTTCCCCCCTGCATGACTCCCCCAGCAGAACATTTTCCTGTAGGACAAGGGAGGCGTGGAGACTTCAAAGAAGCCGCTTCCGTCTCCTTCAATGGCACACTCCCAGGGCATTGAACTCTTCTTGCAAAGAAAGAAATACTCGTTTGATGCCTTGAACTGGTTTGGGTAAGAGGCATCGATGCCTTCGTAGATTTCCATATGAGGCATTTTCATATGGCCAAAGAGCCGTGTGTTGTTTTTTGCATAGGGATCCAGATAGAGTGCTTCATTGCTACTTGCAAGAACGCGGGTCTGATTTGTAACTGGTACTGCTGTATTTGTCCAGTAATACAAGGATTTCCGCTCATCAGAAAGGTTGTGAACGTGGACGTGGGCATACAGTAGCTTGGAAGTTTTTCCCAGATGAAAGTCGATGTGCCACCAGAGGCCCTTGCAGCGTTCAAATTCGGAGAGCCGTAGGAATTGCACACCATCCTCATCTCTCTGTATCGAGGCAAATACATCACTGCAGGTGGTGAAGGCATGCCCATATTGACCGATATTCCACTCAATGCCACCAGCGAACCATGCATCCAGATTGGAAAGGTTGCATGCTTGGAGACTGGTATTGCAATACAGCAGTTCCCTGTCTGTTTCCTTGTCGACAAGGCTGATGAGTCTTCCTCCGAGCGTTGGGAGAAAGGTTGCCTTGAGGTACTCATTCTCCATGATAATCGCAGGTATTTCTTGTTCTGTTCGGTTTCTGTCATAGCGGTCTTGGATTTGGTAGGGTAGGGAACGCTTACCGCAATCAAGGCCCATCAGTGCTGTATACTTAGAAGAAACATTAGGTTTTACCCTTACTAGGGCATCATGATTGGATTCCCTGAAGAAAGGAAGTGGATTAGTACCACTCGGTAACGCAGCATTTGCCTTGAATGTACCTGCCTTGATAGAAGTCATGTTCTATACTCCTTGTGAGAGTGTTCGCCACTTGTTGTCCATGTCCTGCATGAGGGCAATCTGGTTCCTTGCTCTCTCGAGATTCTGGTTCTCTCGATCAATATGATAATAGCGGTCTCCGTTGAGAAAGTCCGTCAAGAATCGCACTGCCATAATCTGGGTAATGTTTCTTCCCGACTCCACCACCAGTGATCGTTCTAGCGGGGTAAGGAAGTCAGCCTTTGAGAAATATCCTTCCAATAAAGCACGATGGAGTAAGGTATCACAGTGTACCGTGGAAAGATCAGTGGCATCCTCCTCAGCTGTAGTGGTTGCTGTCCTGATCATATCACCGGTATCGAAGAGGATGGTTCCTGGCATTACGGTGTCAAGGTCGATGATGCAGAGCGCCTCTTTTCCGTCTAGGCTGAACAAGACATTATTGATCTTGGTGTCATTATGGGTTACCCGTATAGGTAGACTTCCATCCTGCAGCTTGTCCCAAAGGATGAATCCACGTTCCTTGGTATCCATGAGATACTCCACTTCCGCATCTACCATCTGTATTCGATTCTGGTGGTTTACCTGTATAGATTCCTCCAGCTGTTCATAGCGAAGGCGCATATCATGGAAATGAGGAATTGTTTCATGTAGTAGGTTCCCATCGAAGTCCGATAGCTGCAACTGAAAATTGCCAATAGCCTCACCAAGGAGATATGCTTGTTCAGCATTCGCTATTGTTTTGAAGGTCTTCACGTGATCAATATACTGATAGGTTCTCCAATACCCACCATCCTCATCGACATACACATTTGAGCCAGAACGGGTAGGAATGACGCTTAGGCACCGTTGTTCAACATTGTCATAATGACCGGTAAGTTTTGAACGGATGTGTGAAGTAACCAAGCTGACATTCTCCATCAATGCAACCGGCTCTTTGAATACCAGCGTATTGATTCGCTGATGGGTATACTTCTGAACAGCTCCTTGGTTGGTGAAGGTGGTGAAGAACGTGGAGTTGATATGTCCCTCTTTGTTGACCTCAATGGAAGTAAGAGAACCTTCGATAGCGAAATGGTTGATAACGTTACGGAGCTTATGTTCTGAAATCTGCATACGGACCTCTTGGGGTGGGATGAGTGAAGTGGAATGAGCAGTGAATCTGATTCTATCCTTTGATAGCTCCTGCGGTTACTCCTTGGATGATTCGCTCTGAAAGGAAGATATAGAGAAGAAATGTCGGTAGGAAGACGATGACAACAGAGGCAAACATTCCTCCCCAGTCTCCGGTGTACCGCATCGCTTGTATCATATTGAACAATCCAACAGAAACAGGTCTTACCTTTGGCTTGTTTGCAAAAATCATCGACATGAAGTATTCGTTCCAGATGGTAATGAAATTGAATACCGTAACGGTGATGATCCCGGGTTGCACCAAGGGGAACATGATTCTCCAGAATGTTCCCATGGGAGAGCATCCATCGATATAGGCTGCTTCCTCATAGGTAGTACTCAGATTCTTGAAGAACGCAAGTAGGAAGAATGTGGTGAAAGGAACATTCATGGCAATGTAGAGAAATATGAGCAACCATCGGTTGTTTGTAAGACGAAGACGACTAACGAGGCTGAATAGCGGCATTACGATCATGATCGCCGGGATTCCCAATGCTGAGGCAAGGAGGCTCTGTATGGAGAGGTTTCCCCTGAACTTGAACCGGCTCAATACATAGGCTGCCGGGGAAGCGATCAAGATGATGGAAGAACAGGATACTACTGTGTACAGCAAGGAATTCATGAAATAGACCGATACTTTCTGGGTATTCCAGGCACGGATATAGTTGTCAAAATGGAACCCCGACTCAAACTTGAACATGGAATCGCTGAATATTTCCTGGCTGGTGGAAAAGGAAGCGAAGAATACCCAGCCTATGAGCACGAAGGTAAAGATAACCCAAGTGACTACCAGGACATAGGAAGGGATAAGTCGGACTTGTGTATGATGGTCGAGTGAACGAAGTTTTTTAGCCATGACTCCCTCCTATAGTTCCACATCATCATTCTTGACGATGAGGTTGGTAGCTGAAAAGGCGATGATGACAATAATCATCATGATTACACCAACTGCTGCACCTGCTCCACTGTCTCTAACGGTGGTGGTACTTGCCGAAGATCCAAATACGATTTCATACATATAGTTCATGGGAGCCACTGTTGCATTGGAGAGGTTAACCGGGCTGAATAACTGGCCCCAGACAAAGAAGGCAACGGTAAAGACAGTCCACATGACGATGTTTGTCCGGAAACAACCGCGTAAGAACGGCAGGGTAATATGGAAGAACCGCTGAAAGACATTTGCTCCTTCTATCTGTGCCGCTTCCATATAATCCTTGGGAATCTGCTCGATGCTTGCCATGAAAATCAGCATATGGTACCCCACCATCCCGAACGAGTAGGCAACCAGCATCGACCAGAAAAGTTTATCCGGTCCTGTCCAAAGGGTTTCAGAGAGTTTTGTCATCCCCAGCGATGCAAAAATGCCATGTAGTAAACCATAGGAAGAGTTATACGCGTAGTTGATCCACATGGTTCCCATTGCAATGGCGGATACAACATTGGGGAGGTATATGACGCTCCTGAAGAATTTGGAAAATTTCATTCCATTGGTAAGGGAAACAGCGAAGAACAGTGCTGTGGCCATTACCCCTATGCCACCAACAAGCCAGATATTTGCAATATTCCTCATCGATTGTCGGAAAATTGCAGTGTTGAGCAGAGTCCGGTAGTTTTCCAACCCGTTGAAACTCCAGGTTGAAATTGGATCGGATACAGACTCGACGGCGAAAAGGCTCATGATGGTTGTCCGGATCGAGGGATACAAGAATACCAACAGGTAGCAGATCATAGCCGGGGTGAGGAAGATGATGATCATCATGCGATTCTTTTTCATAGTGGTACCTTTGAGAAATAAACGCCCCCTAAAACACAGAGTTCTAGAGGGCGTTTTATAGAAGCCCTATTTATTCATTGCAGCATAGAATTGTTCAGCATTCAAGGAACCAGTGATAAGCTTGGAGAAGTTTTCCTTGATCTTTGCATTGACGTCTGCAAGATTTTCCATACCAACTGCCCAAGTCATCCATGTGGTGGTGTTGTCGATGATGGTTTTGGCTTCAGCGGTCTGTTTGGGCCATGTGCTGTTTTTGCCCATTGGGACGCCAAGGCTTTCCTTTGCAAGTCTAGAATCCCACTCACCTGTGGTGAGGTAGACGATGAACTGGAAGGCTTCGTCAGGAACTTGCGAATTGACATTGATGCCGAAGCACTGTGCTCCATAGTTGTTTGCTTCAATGCCGTTTCCATTGGGTCCCATTGCAGGCCATGCGAAGGCACCCCAGTTGAAGTTTGGTGCATTGCCCTTAATCTCATTTGGAAGCCAGGTACCATTCAGATACATTGCAACCTTCCCAGCAGCAATTTCTTCAATCTGTCCTGCAGGATAGATGTTGGAGGCTGCTTTCTTGCTGATGTAACCTTTCTTCGCAAAGTCAGACCAGATCTTGCCAAATTCAAGAACAGCCGGATCGTTGAACTCATTGTTGTTGGCCATTTCCATGGTTCTTTCAAGACCAGCAAGGCGAGCCATGTTATAGCCAAAGAATGCAGCCATGTAGGCATCATCAACCGTAATGGGGGTAATTCCTGCCTGTACCAGCTTTGCGCATACATTCTCGAACTCAGCCCATGTTTTTGGGGTCTCGGTGATGCCTGCTTTATTGAAGTGATCCTTGTTGTACATGACCACGAAGGCAAACGGCTGGTAAGGAGCAGTTTTCAAGGTGCCACCACCTGCCTGTCGTGCAAGATCAATCAAAGCAGTGCTAACTGCGTCACTGTAGCTTTCTCCGTCGGTAGTAGGATAGCTCTTTGCTACATACTCTTCCAGAGGAAGAAGATATTTACCCCATGTGGAGTTTACACGGGAGATGTCCTCATCAAAGATGTCAATCTTTTCGCCAGCATCCAAAGCAGGTTGCAGGGTCTTTCTGATTTCACGACCATTAAAGACGATGTCAACTGTAATACCAGTCTCATCTTCAAATGCTTCAGCAGCCTCAGCCATGACAAGACCTTGTGGCTCAGCTTCATTCCACATCGACCAGTAGGTGACAGTTTTTTTCCCTGCTGCGTTTTCTGCTGACCCCCCAGCAAACAGTGGGGAGGCGATAACTGCTAGTACCAGCAGTGCAACAACCATTCCTTTTTTCTTCATAGTTGACTCCTTTTTGTGTGACCAATTCATACTTGAATTGTAATCTAATTCGAGTATAAGCCCGTTTCTTATACTTGATTTATCCAAAAAAACATAATGTTTGTCGTTTATGATTTTATCTTGTACACTAGAATCATGACCAAACACATCGATGGGTTTTCACTTTCTCCTATGAAAATTGAGCTTAATGTGAGTCATTTTGTGACCTTTCATTATTTTGAATACCCCCACAAGTTCATATTCAAAGGGGAGCGACACAACTTTTGGGAGTTGCTCTATGTGGATAAAGGTGTCGTTTTTGCAGGAACCGAAAGGGAACGATATCAACTGCAGCAGGGGCAGATAATCTTCCATAAACCAAATGAGTTCCATAGTGTGGAGTGCAATGGGATTATCTCACCCTGTTTGGTGGTAATCTCATTTGTCTGCAATTCCCCGAGTATGGAATATTTTAAGAACAAGGTTCTTCGAATTACCCAGCGAACTAAGAGCCTGATGTCCATCATCATCCATGAAGCAAAGAAGAACTTCCAAACCAATCTATCGGATCCTTTCTATACCAAGTTGGAATTACGTGAGAATCGGCCATTTGGGAGCGAGCAACTGATCAAGAACTATTTCGAGGCTTTCCTTTTGGAGTTGATCATCCAGAACTCCCAGGATGAGAAAGATGGAACCTTGCTCAATACCACCCAGGTGGAAGATAGGCGTTTCCGTTTTGAGATGGCAAACTCTTTCATGCAACACAACCTTGCTGAAAATCTCAGTCTTACAGACATCTGCAACCACTGCTCAATGAGTAGTTCTCTTGCCCAGCAGCTCTTCAAGCATGAGACTGGCAATAGTGTCATGCAGTGGTATGCCCGGTTGAGGATTGAGAAAGCAAAACAGCTGATCAGGGAAGGGAAGGGGAACATGACCACCATCGCCTACCAGCTTGGCTATAGTTCCATCCATCACTTTTCCAAACAGTTTTCCAAGGTCGACGGAAAGAGTCCAACGGAATATGCCAAGTCTATCACCAGCCTCCTGAACAAGGATCTTGGGTTGTTGTAACGAGTCTGCTCTAGATGACTATAGCTGGTTTGTATTGTATAATGGCCTCCATAAAAACCTTATGTATATGGTTGGAGAGGGATATGTGGAAAAAACGTTTAGCAATTCTTGTTGTGTTGTTGGTACTTCTGGAGGCCGTAGTGATTGCCAGTACTATAACTGAACCCACTGCTCTTACTCGTTTGTTTACGGATGGTCCTGCCAGTATCAAATACACAAGGCAATTCGAGGCAACAGTACCTCCCTCTTCCATGCAACAGCTTATCAGCCAACTGACTGATCAACTTGGTGATTTAAAGAAAGTAGATGGAACTAAGAATCCGTATACTGTTGTTCTGGAACATGGAACAATTACAGCATACATCAGTTTGGATGGACAGGGAAAAGTTGCCGGTCTCCAGTTTACAGAAATCATCGATACACGTGGCACCCTCGCTGATGCTGTGAAAAAGATAACCTCATTGGATGGAGAAAGCTCCGTACTGATTCGTAAGAATGGAGAGATTCTCGTGGACCACCAAGGGAATACTCCTCTTGCAGTTGGCTCTTCTTTCAAGCTTGGTATCCTGGCAGCCCTCCAGGATGCAATAGCTGCTGGGCAATTACGGTGGGACCAGAGTGTACCAATACGTTCTTCACTGAAGAGTCTCCCTACCGGTATTCTTCAGGATTGGCCGGAGGGTACCCAGGTAACCATTGAGACGCTTGCTGCACTCATGATTTCTCAGAGTGACAACACAGCCACTGATATGTTGCTTTCTTTTGTAGGCAGGTCCAGCGTAGAGAAGTATCTCCCTCATAGTATCCCTGTTCTTTCTACCGGGGATATGTTTCGGCTTAAGAACCCAGAGAACGAGGACATCCTCAAACAGTATCGGAAAGCTTCCCTAGCACTCAAAAGAACATTGCTTACCGTTCTCCCACACAGAAATCTTCCTGAAGCAAGTCTCTTCTCGGGGGACCCTGTTGCCCTTGATATTGAGTGGTTCATGACAGCATCGGAGCTTGCCGATTTGGTCGAACGACTCCAGCATCTGGATCTGATGACCATCAACGCAGGCTTGGCAACCAAGGAGAAGTGGCAGCGTGTTGCCTACAAGGGAGGCAGTGAGCCAGGAGTACTTAATCTCACCACGTTCCTTATTGATGAAGAGGGAAACCAGTATACGGTAGTGGTAACGGTAAATAACGCAAAGAAAGCTCTGGATGAGGCAAAGATCATGGAGTCCTATCAGGCAATGCTGAATTATCTATAGGAAGATTCAAGTTGATTGCTCTCTTGGAGAGTCATTCCTTTCATTTATGAGATGTTATGACAACAAAAGATCCTTCTCCGAATCCTGATTTGATTGCATCCAAGGTTGGTTCAGGAAAGAGGGTTTGTATCGTGGACGATTCTTTATAGTAAACGTCATTGATTGATTCAGTTTGGTTTGAATGAGCAGAGGGTCCTGAGTTTCTCATTGGGATTGCTCAGTGAGGCAAACCAAGAATCAAGAGTGGTAGAAAGGCTCGTGAAGTCAGGCCAGAAATGGTTGTGGGTCTTTTCCCTTCTGGTAATTCTCCATACCTGCTCGATTGGATTCAGATCAGGAGAATATGGGGGGAGAGAGACGAAGGTCATCCTGTCACGGATATCCTGATATTCGGGTTCGTTTTCGACAAGTCGCTTCGCTTTCTTGTGCCAGGGGGCGTTGTCCAGGACGAGGACGATTCTCTTGTTGGTTTCATCGGCTTTGCATTGGGCGATGAATTGCCTGAAGCTTTCGATCGTGGTTTCCCAATTGAACCACAGCGGCCTTGAGACGAACAGCCTTCCGTCAGAAGGAATGACAAATCCACTGTAGGATGCGTTCTTCCGTCCTGCATACGATTTCACCTGGGGCTTGCTGCCCTTCGTCGCCCATTCCCGGGCAATTGTGCTCTGTATGCTGAAGTGAACCTCGTCCTGGTAAACGATGATATTTTGCTCGTCTGATGTCAGGGTTTCGAGTTTTTTTTAAACGCTTCCCTGGCTTCGCTGTCCTGTTCCCCCTTCGCAGGGAAGGTCTGGGGCCTGATGAGCGAGAACCCGAGCTCGTGGAACAAGCGTTCGCACTGCCTTGTCTTAAGGGTTACTCCATATGATTTGCCGATATGGTCGGACAGGGTGTTGCCATCCCACACATTGTATCCGAATACAGAAGGTTCTTTAGCTATATCGTCTTTTATATTTTCTTTTTGCTCCTTTGAGAGCCTCGACGGTCTCCCCGGCTGCTTCTTCGGCCTCAGGGATTCGAAGCCATGCTCATCGACCGATTTCATCCACATCGTAAGCGTCCTGGTTGTTTCCCCGGCAGCATCCCCGATCTGGGAGGCTGATACGCCTTGCAACATGAGGTTCACCAGGGTTACCTTCCTGATGTACTTCCCGTCTTCCGTGGTGTTTACTATCTGCTTCCCTTCTTGTATCAAAGTGGATTTATCGGTCTTGAACTTACGGTTGTTCATAAAGCTCTCCTCATTCTACAGCAATTGTAGCACGAGAGAACTTTAATTGATAGAGAATTTATTTATGACGTTTACTATAAATCCAGCGTTTTGTAGATGTTCCAATACTTCTTTTGTCGAATAGAATGTTGCATCTTGATAGAATACGCTTTCATGTTTTCTCTTAAGGTACGTTTGGCCAATCTTGCTTTCACTGTCTACAAAACCGATGATGATAATTCCATTTGGTTTCAACACTCTCCATGCTTCCTTGAACGATTGTTCAATATCATCGATAAAACATATGGTAGTGACCATTAGTGCATAATCAAATTGTTGAGGTAGGAAGGGGAGTTTTTCAGCAATGCCAGGGAATACCTCAATTCCACAATCACGTGTTTTTTTGCCATCTCTAACGAAGGTTCCACTCCGATACGTATTCCGAGAGGTGCTGCAAATATTTGTGCTAGATGCAGACTTCTGATTAAATCCAACGTCAATTTGCGATGATCTTCTACTAATGTTTTGGTTTTATTTGCCGAATCATCAAAATCCTAATTTGAATTTTCTACGACTTTTAGTTCGTTTTGCATTACACTCTCCCCTTGCATATTCAGAAAAGCTACTGTAGACTTCGTTTAGGTTGATTCATTAACTCATTTTGATGTAATAGCATAACGACATATAAATCAATACTAAAATGCAATGTTTATAAGGTTATGACATGATAAGTGGCAATCTAAAATCAATACGACTTAGCACAGGAGAATCACAATCCGTATTTGCTAAAAAATTCGGATTGTCACAAGCTGTTTATTCTCAGTATGAAACAGGCAAACGCTCTGTCCCTGATGACCTAAAACAACAATTGGCCGATATGGGCGTAAATATTCATTGGCTTGTAACCGGTAATGGTTCTATGTACTTGAATTCCAAGGAGTCCCTCCCCCCTGCAAGTATGGGTACCAGTTCAGAACCACCGATGCCATATCCATTAGAGAGTAAAAAGGAATTAGCAGGCATACCCCAAAATGAAGATTCTATTCCAATCCCTTTCATATCCCAGAAGCTCTCTGCAGGACCTGGGCAACTCTGGAATGAGGATTGTTTTACTGATGACGTGATTGCCATCCCTACCAGGATGGTCAAGCGGTTCAAGGGCTATAAGCTTGGGGCAGCGGAAGTCAGGGGGGATTCAATGGATCCTTCTCTTCAGAATGGGGACATAATCATATTTGCAGAGAAGATGATATCTGGTAACGGCATCTATGCTCTCTCCATCGATGCCGAGGTATACGTGAAGCGTATTGAATTTGATCCCTTCGATGAGACTCTCCGGGTTATCAGCGACAACCCAAAATATGATGCAAAGATTCTTCCTGCAGACACTGACAGGGTTCAGATACTGGGCAAGATCATTGGTAGATTTCTGGTGTATTGGTAAAAGCACCCTTGGGGGTGTCTATTCTATTTGTTAGGTCTTTACTACTGATTCTGCTTCTGAGTGACTAAAGGGATAATTGCATGCAATTCATCGGAGCTGTTTTATTTATATTCTCATGTATAGGTATAGTTGCTGGGTTTGTTTACGGGAATCTGAATATCGGAGGATATACTTATGAGTTAAGCCTCGCTCTTGCCTGGAGCTGGTGGTCATCTGCCTTAGTACTTCTAGCATTAGCTGGGATTTGCTTCTCGTTGCCTTCCTTCCTAGAAACCCTGAAAGATATTTCCTCGAACATGAAAAAGTCCTATGAGCTGCAAGAGAAATCAGAAAAGCTCTTAAAGAAGAACACCATTGATACAGATTTTTCCAAGCCTGGAGATGCCCCGGGTTATCCCAGAGCAAAAGGAGAGAGTGATTCTGATTATTGGGATCGAGTTACAAAAGGAAAACATTCTGCAGATATTCAAAGCAAAGAAGACGATCCTAGATATCCTCGTCGTAGTGGCGAACTTGATGATGAATATTGGAAACGAGTGGGAAGAGCTTCTTCTATCCAAGATGGGTACAAGTATTGAAATGAGTTTATCAGGGAAGCTTTGTCCGGAAACTTCGTGCTCTGGAGCCCAGATGGTTGATGAGAATACCCGTTCTGAAGCATTCGCGGAATATAACAGCAAGCCTGGTTATAGAAAAGATGTTCTCTCGATATTTTTATTGCAAAGGTTGCAACAGGGATGTAAATAGTAAACTTAACCTATTTACAAAAGGATGGGATTTATGGCTAATAAAGAAAATAAACATGCTGCAGCAGAACAATATGTCGGATATTTATATCAATCGAGATTTGCTCTGTATTATTTGCTAGATTTAGATGATGATTCGTGTGAATTGTTTATTGAGCGTAACGACGATTTTGAGCTTTTACAAGACGGCACTGTTAGCCTAGCTTCACTTAAGCATAGAAGCGATGGAACTCATTTAACTGATCTTTCTGTTGATTTTTGGAAATCAATCAATATTTGGATAGATGCTTATAACAAGCAGAATAAACTTTCCAGTAATTTAAAATTCCTTCTTTTTACAACCGCATCAGCCAGTTCAGATACTTTTTTAAATAAATTGATTGGGGACCATTTATCAAATATAAATATTGTGGATGATGCTGATTCGGCTTTAAGTCGTACTGAATCTAAATTGATACTCGAAATTAAAAAGAAATATGATCGGTTCTCAGAGGAGCAGAAAATGGATTTCTTTGCACGTGTTCAGATTGTAGATAGTACGATTCGTATAGAGAACATTGCAGAGAAAATTCAGAATAGGTATCTCAAGACGGCATTTCGGCAAAATAGGAAACATATTTATCACCATTTTCTTGGATGGTGGGAAAGTCAGGTTTTAGACTTACTTACAGGGAAGAAAACTACCTCAATCAAAGGTTTTGAAGTAACAGATAAGCTAGCATCAATAGCTAGTCAATATCATGTTGATGATTTACCAATAAATTTCCAAGATGCAACCCCTAGTGATATTGTGTCTGCTGGATTAGAAAAAATGATGTTTGTAAAACAGTTGCAAGCAATTCAAGTAGCGCCAACCTCCATACAGTATGCGATTCTCGATTATTTTAGAGCTTGTGAACAAAGGAGTCTTTGGGCTAGAGAAAAGTTGTTGATCGATGATGACTTGGTAAAATATGAAAACAAATTGGAAGAAGAATGGAGGCGATACAAGGATGCACTTACTTACAAGCTTTCTGATTCTGCATCAGAAGATAAGCTTAGAGATATTGGTCATGCCTTGTATAATTGGGCACAGTTTGAATCAGAGTCTCTGCGAATTAGAACCAAAGTAACAGAAGAGTATGTCCGACGTGGGCACTTTCATATTCTTGCAAATGAAGAGCCAACACCACGCATATATTGGCATCCTCTGTTTTTGGATCGGATTGCAACAATCTTGGGAGGACCTATCGATGGAACCGTGGAATAAAAGACTATTTGAATACCGTCGTCTTTTTAACCCTGCATTCTGTGCTCTAGTCTTGTTAAGAGCTATAAATGGGTACAAAGAAGTATCAGGAAAGGGAATGCCTTTCTCTCTATTATTCCTAGTCCTCCCTTTGTGCTTATTTGAAGATTCTCGAATTATTTTAAAAAAAAATAATAGGGGGAACTTTCAGAAAATCATTTCAACATATCCAGAGATACTTGTTGGATTTCCCAAAAGGGCTTCTGCTCTAGCATCATATACGATGGAAGGACTAGGTTATGCCCATCACAGAGGATTATTCTCTATTGAAGAAGGGGCGATGTTAATTTCTGGCAATGTTCTCAAATCATCCTATTCAGGATCTCTTGAAGTTCAGGATTGCCAGAAGGTTGCGTATAATTTGGGAAAGAAATTTGCCAAGGTAGGTAGCAAGATAACAATTTTCACTATATTGGGGGTAAGACCTTGAAAATCAAAACAATTTTTATATTTAGTCATGACGGTAGGAAAAGGGAACTTAATTTCAATACGGATGGATTGAATATTATAACAGGTAAATCCTCTACGGGAAAATCAGAGTTAACGAGTATTGTTGAATATTGCATGGGCAAGACTCACTATGCGATTGCTGCAGGAGTGTTGAGTGAAAAAGTAGCTTGGTTTGGGGTTATTTACCAATTTAATGAAAGGCAAGTTCTAGTTGCAAAACCTTCCCCAAAGCATGGTGCAAAATACGTTTCAAATGTTATGTTGCTTGAAGGAATGGATATTGCTATACCTGCATTTGAAGATCTTTCGATTAATACAGAAGACGATACAGTAGTTAAAGTGCTCTCAACACATTTAGGCATTCCAGAAAATCGGACTAGTGTACCTATGTATAATAGTAGGACATCATTCAAAGCTACGATTCAACACTCTGTGTATTACTTATTTCAGAAGCAAAACATTATTACCAACAAGAATACCTTATTTTATCAACAGGATGAGATAGACAAACAAATCCCACAAACAATAAAAGACACTCTTCCCATCTTGCTTGGAATAAGTTCTGATGAAAAATATAACCTAGAAGCATTGCTAAGATCTGAAAAAAGAGCGCTTAAAATCTGTGAGAAGCAAATACAGGAGGCTAAACTATATCGAAATGCAATAACTGAAAATGGTTTGAATTTATTGTTGGAAGCGAAAGCCTTGGGTATGATTGACTTTGATTCAACGGAGATCCCTTCAGATTCAGAGATTGCTAGTTATTTAAACTCTGCTTTATCTTGGCAGCCAGAAGAAATCCCCGATACGGTAGATAACAAAATATCTGAACTTCAGGAATCAATTCAAGATTTAAGGGAAGAAAGACAAGATTTACGTACAAAAATGGAAGAGGCGAAAAGCTTTTCGAATGGCTCTGATGGATTTACGAATGAGATGTTTGAGCAGAAGAGCAGATTAGAATCAATTAAGCTTTTACCGTACGATGCTCAAGGTAAATGGCAGTGGCCATTTAGTGAAGAAAACTTATTAATGGATTCTCCAATAGCAGAAGCGTTATTAAAAGAACTGAATGAATTAGATAAAACACTGGAAATGGTTACGGGTGATAAACCAAAATTGGTTGAATTTATTAAAACAAAAGAAAGTGAAATTCAAGCTATCAATGATTCCATTAGAATGAAAGAATCTGAACTTTCATCAATAATTTCTGTAAACGAATCGATTGATCATCTGAAGTCACGAAACTATGCTGCTTCAAAGGTATTGGGGAAAATTAGTATATATTTAGAAAATCAAATTTCGGATGACGATCGTATAAAACTTGAACAGAAATACAGTCAGATACAATCTAGAATATCTGTACTTAATGAACAAATTGGTGTGGATAATTCCGAAGAAAAAGAAAATGCAGTTTTGAATGCAATATCTTTAGATATTACTAAATTTATGAAAGCTTTTGATACTGAATTCTCTGATTGCCCATTTTATTTTAATCTGAAATATCTTGAGGTTTCTTTTTTACGAAATGGAGAAGTTATTACATTAAAAAGAACAGGGGGAGGTGAGAATCATCTAGCAATGCATTTGGCTACGCTCCTTGCCTTACACAGTTTTGCTTATAAAAATAACAGGCCAATTCCTCGATTCCTTTTTATCGATCAGCCATCACAAGTGTATTTCCCTAAGACCATTAACTACGCGGAGATAGATGGATCAAAAGAAGATACTGAAAAATCCCTTGATGATCATGACATGAATAAAGTCAGGAAAATGTTTAAAATTTTATTTGATTATACAAATAATGACATTCCTGGTTTCCAATTAATTATTACGGAACATGCCAATTTGCGAGAGCCATGGTTCCAAAATGCATTGGTTGAGCCTACTTGGGCTAAACCCCCAGCTCTGGTTCCAGAAGACTGGCCTAATGCTGAAGAATTTGGATAATAAATTCTAGATAGAATCTCTCCATAATTTATCAATAGAACACCCATTGGATTACCCCAGTGGGTGTTTTGCTACACTCAAACCATAAAAGGAGTGTGGTATGGAAAGCATGATCAAGCCTGCATTGTTGGTTCTCGTTCCTATCCTGAATGTGGTAGGGCAATGGCTGAAAGGCCAGACATTGGGCACTGGGACAGCCCGAAAAGCAAAGGTTGAATCAAACATGATACCAGTGATACTGATCTGCACAGCAGTCCTGGTGTCCACGGTCTATGGATTCATCGTATCAGGCTACCAGGGATGGAGGATGATCCTGGATGCAGTGGTGATGACAGGACTTCTCCAGGGAACCCTAGTTGCCTTCGTCTCTATGGGTGTGTATGACACCCTCCGTAAAAAGGAGCGATGATGTGTTACAAAAAATATATGATTGGTTCAAAGGCCATCATCTGGGTTGGGTTGCTGTTGTGTTTGCTCTTGTTGTCACCTTCCTTACAGGCAGAAAGCTTGGATCTGTCAACGCTGTCAACAGAGGAGTTGCTGGCGATGTACCAGCAGAACTCGACCGAGCGAAACGTTCTGTCGAGGGAGCTGCAGAACACGCTGAGCATAGTACAGAATCAATTGCAGCTGTCCTTAGAAAACTAGGATCAAGCGAGGCAGCAGGCAACAGAAGCCTGGATGGAATCTCAGAAAGCCGTGATATCAGCCAACGAATCCAAGAACTTGAATATTCCGGGCATATTTACAGCACAGGTCCGATTCTTGGAAATCACCATTCTGTTCTATGGGAATCGCCCAGTTCTGTCAGGCAGTAATGGCAGATGGAACATGTGCCGTTGAATAGAAAGATTTTATCTCGTTGCACTGTAGAGCTGATTCATCGAACGTGATCATCAAATTGATTTCCTTGAATTGGAACCGTGATTTCTTTAGTATCGGACAGGCGCTTTCAGCGCACAAGAATATTCAAAGAACTCGATAGTGAAAACGACGCAATCGTACTTGAACTGGCAAGACGAAGTAAACAACCAGATGAAGGAACTGAAGACGCAGAACTTCTGGCTGAAGGCCGGGATGTTCGCGGCAATGACACTGGCAGCAGGCGGGTTGTTCCTGGCAATGTCGAGGTAGGTGAGTAGATGGAACTAGGAACCATTTTTGGGCTTGCAAGCGGGCTCGGCCCCAACATCACCTTGATAGTACTGTTGATTGCCATTGGGGTCGGCATGGGGATCCTGATAGTGACTGTACGCAATCTGGGCTCTGCAATCAAATCCCAGGGGGAAGCATTCACTTCTGCCATGCAAAAGGAGCAGGAGAGGAGCGACCGCCAGGATGACTGGATAAAGGAGCTCCTGCAGAAGCAGGACATCAGGATCACATACATTGAAACCAGGTATGCCACCAAGGAAGACCTCTATTCCGTCACATCTGGTTGGAAGCAGGAATACATACAGCTGAATCAGAGAATTGACCGAATACGTGACGGGAAGAAGGAGTTTGCATGAGCAATAAGATTACAACACAATCGAGGCACCCTGCACTCAGGGGCAGTATCCTGCAGTTTCTTGTAGAGGTGTACCCGGAGCGGGTGGAAGAGCTGTCCATTGTCCAGATCAAGTATGAGTACTATCACTATGCCGACATCATCAAGGCATTGGAATATCTGGCTGATCGTGGATATTTGGACAAGGACGAGAAGGATCATCCTGCCCGATTGCATGAGAAAGTAAGGTTGTATCGTGCAACCAGCCAAGGTATCGACCTAGTCGAGGGAACCACCACTGATGCAGGGGTCTGCACCGAGAGGGGGCTGTGATGCCTACAAGGGAGGCAGTGAACCGGGAGTGCTCAATCTCACCACGTTCCTTATTGATGAAGAGGGAAACCAGTATACGGTAGTGGTAACGGTAAATAACGCAAAGAAAGCGCTTGATGAGGCAAAGATCATGGAGACCTACCAGGCAATGCTGAATTATTTATAGAGGGGATGAAAGGTATCAATACTCCAGGGCAAGCCCTGAACCCAGGAGGCGTTGCCTCCTTTTCCACCCCAGGGGAAGGGGTATAACACCTTGCTTTCCCTGCACTCGCTCGGGAGAAGAACCATCATGATGGTTCCTTTCCTCTCACTCCGTTGGGGAATCCCTAGGTGTCAAACGCATGAGGAGATTTGGCAATTTTAATGGATCGGTTGCATAACTCACTGGTATCCGTATAGAATGTATATAAGACAAGGAAGTCCAAGACGCAAGTTGCGTACGTGGTCTTCCTTTTTTTTGTGCCAAAAGATGAATGAACTTGATAATGCATTTTGTTTCCAAGTGAAAATCTTGCAATGCTTCATCAAATCGAATAGGGACAAGCAATCAGTTGCTTCAATCGAATTTATGGTGGGGGAGGGTACTGAATTTTGGGGAGTCAGAAGTATGAGCTACTAAGATCCATGGATATTCAGCCTTCAATTTAAAGAAGAAACGTTTTCAATGAATCGGCAGAAGTATCTAGCCTATGGCTCTTTTCAATTCTTGAAGCTATAGGAATAGTATAGTTTTTTATGCGTCTAGGAAAATAGTTTGAAATCAAACAAAAGCCATGAGATATGTAATGAGACATTAAAAATGTTGTATTTTTTTGATAAAATTGTTGACAAATAGAATTATATGTTTGAATATAAACACAATTAATGTTAAGTATCAAACAAATAGTATCCTAGTTTTGGAGGTCGAGAGATGAATGAGCGAAGAGTGGATATCCTTGGCTTCTTGGAGAAGAACGGATTTGCCTCAGTTTCTCTTCTCGCAGAATCCCTTGGGGTTTCTGATATGACTATTCGTCGCGACCTGGACTATCTCGAAGAAAAAAAGAAAGTAAGAAGAGTTCATGGTGGCGCTGTCCCTGTTGAGAACTGTAATCGCGAACCTGCTTTCGAACAAAGAGCCACGAACCTTGTTGAAGAGAAACGAAATATTGCCCGTCTCGCTTCAACTCTTGTCGAGGCAGAGACTACTATTGCGCTAGATAGTGGTTCGACTGCTCTTGAATTGGTAAAATGCCTGGTTGATATTCCACAGCTCACCATAGTGACCTCCAGTATTCATATCATGAATCTCTGTCTCAGCCATCCAAACCTTCAAGTCTTAGTGCCTCCAGGACATCTGAGGCCACACGAAGGTTCCATTGTTGGTAGTGCAACGGTAGAGTTCCTCCATTCTATCCATGTGGATCAATTTTTCATGGGTGTCGGAGGTATCGATAGCAAGGCTGGAATCACCGAATATAATATGGACGATATTTCTGTCAAGAAAGCATTAGCTGCAAATGCAAAACAACTTATTGTGCTCGCCGACGCAAGTAAATTCAACAAGATAACGTTCGCAAAGATTTGTGACCTTGATCTCATGGATTGTTTGGTCACCAATGCAACAATACCAAAGAACCTTGAAGAGATATTTGAAGAATTAGGAACAATGGTGCTTAAACCGTAAACAGTAGAAAAGATACAGAAGACCTAAGTGGGAGGAAGTATGGGTAAAGAGTGGTTGAAGGATGTATATGGAACATACAAGCCTATTGTTGGTATGTGCCATTTGGATGCACTTCCTGGGGATCCCCGATACGATGGAGAGCATAGTTTGGACTGGGTAATTGAGCGAGTTAGATACAATCTCAAAGCTCTTCAGGATGGTGGTATTGATGCAATTATGTTTTCTAACGAATTCAGTTTGCCCTATCTGACCAAGGTGCATTCGATTACTCCCATTACGATGGCTCGCATCATTGGCGAAATCAAACAGGATATAAATGTTCCATACGGGGTGAATGTACTTTGGGATCCTGAAGCCACCATAGAACTTGCAGTTGCTGTTCAGGCTAGTTTTGTCAGGGAAGTGTTTACAGGAGTCTATGGGAGTGACTTTGGTTTATGGGATACCAATTGTGGGGAAGTAGTTCGATCAAGGAATGCTCTTGGAGGCAAGGACATTCGATTGATGTTCAATATCTTTCCTGAAGCAAGTACGTACCTCGGAGGACGAGATATCGCTGATGTTGCAAAGACTACAGTATTCAATGCCCATCCTGATGTGCTTTGTGTATCGGGAAGAACTGCTGGAGCAGAGACTTCTCCCAGACTCTTGCAGGAAGTTGTTTCCATGGTTCCTGATGTTCCTGTGTTCTCCAATACGGGAGTAAATGAACGGAATGTAGTGGAGCAGTTAAAAATCGCTGATGGAGCTGTTATCGGAACAGCTTTTAAGAAGAATGATGATTTCTTTGAGCTTGTGGATAGCGCGAAAGTATCGCGTTTTATGCAAAAGGTTCGTTCATTCAGAGCCTAAAATAGGAGGATAACGTATGAGAAAAAATTTGGGGACAATGGTACTGTTGCTTCTGGTAGTAAGCACTATGGTGTTTGCTGCTGGCCGTACTGAAGAGAAAGTACAAGACGACAAGGTAACAGTTGCAGTCGTGATGCCCAGTCCGCTTGGGGATCGATCGTTTGTTGATTCTGCTGCAAAAGGAGTGCAAAGAGCTAATGAAGAGCTTCCAGTTCGCGCTGATATAATTGAGACTCAAGGCGTCCATGAACATGAGACCGCGATGAGAAGTGCAATCAATAGGGGATACGATCTTATCCTAGGTGTTGGTTTGGATACACAAATGATGCTCGATCTTGCAGAGGAGAATCCTGACCAAATGTTTGGATCTCCCTCAGAGCTCTTTGCTGACAATCTACCGGATAATCTTGCCTCCTTGCTGATCAATGTCAACAAGTCGAGTTTTTTAGCCGGTATTGCAGCAGGTATGTTGACTGAGACGGATAAAGTCGGTGCTGTCTGTGGTGGAGATGCTCCTGGAATTAACCAGTTTTTCTATGGATTCAAGCAGGGAGTTCTGGAAGTAAATCCTGATGCTACTGTCTATGTGAACTACCTTGGTTTTGATTTTTCTAATCCAACTCTGGGTAAAGAAAGCGCCATTTCTCTCTATGATGAAGGCTGTGACATCATTTATCAGGTTGCAGGACTTTCAGGAGAAGGTGTTCTAGCTGCAGCAGCAGAAAGAGGTCTTTATGCCATTGGCGTTGATAATGTACAGGACAGTTTCTATCCTGGGAGCATTATTACCTCGGTGATTAAGCGTGTTGATAATAGCACCTACGATTTGATCAATGAGTATGTAAATGGGACGTACCAGGGAGGATTTAGGTCCCTGGACCTTGAAGACGGCGCGACAGGTCTATCATGGGATGTAGGCGCAACTGATTTTGCAGATAATGGTCCAGAGAAAATGGTCAAGAAGCTGCCTGAGATTCAGACCTTGGTTGCAGACTATCGTGAACGCATCCTTAGTGGGGAGTACGAAGTATATGATGCCTTGACTATGCCTCTTTGGGACTCGTTGAAGTAAATCATGATTGGTTGTAGATGGCACAAAGGTGCCATCTACAAATATTAGGGGAATAAATAAGGGGTCTTTGTGTGGAACATGCAGTTACATTCAATGCTATAAGCAAGTATTTTGCCTCTACGCAGGTACAGGCCAATAGGGATGTTTCCTTTTCCATCCGAAGAGGTGAGATCCATGCTATTTGTGGTGAGAATGGAGCAGGAAAATCTACCTTGATGAATATATTGTTCGGAATCACTAAACCGGATTCAGGCACTATAGAAGTCAATGGAAAGGAGCAGGACTTTCAAGCGCCCTATGACGCGATAGAGGCTGGAATTGGAATGGTTCATCAACATTTCAAGGTTGTTAACTCTTTCACAGTCACTAAGAATATTCTCTTAGGTATTGAAAGAGGGAAACTGGGTTTCATTGACTCCAAAGCTGAACGCACTTTTGTCGAACAACTATCTGAAAAATACTCCCTTCCAATCAATCCTGACCAGATTGCTGGTACGTTGCCAGTAGGTCTTTTACAGCGTGTTGAAATCTTGAAAATGCTTGCCAGGGATGTAAGTATCCTTATCCTTGATGAACCAACTGCGGTTCTAACGCCACAAGAGGTTACTCCGTTCCTCGCTACACTACGCGAGTTAGCTAAGGCGGGACAGACCATACTTTTCATTTCTCACAAACTTCAAGAAGTTCTTGATGTTGCTGACCGTGTCACCGTAATGAAAAAAGGTAAGGTCGTCGGTACAAAAGAGACAAAGGAGACTAGTCTCAGAGAGTTAGCAACGATGATGGTAGGAAGGGAAGTTGTATTTACCGTAGAGAAAAGTGAATCAAAGCCAAAAAATGTTGTGCTTTCCGTCCAGAATCTCTCAGTAGTCAATCCTTTAGGTGTGAAGGTACTTTCCAATGTCTCTTTTTCGATACGGTCAGGAGAAATCTATGGACTAGCAGGAGTCAGTGGAAATGGTCAAGAAGCCCTGGTCTCAGCCATTTCAGGACTCGATAAGGCTTTTGAAGGCCAGATTCTTCTTGATGGTAACAATGTTACCAGTTTTGACGTTCTTAAGCGCAAAGAGTTGGGAATGTCTCACGTGCCAGAGGACCGAATCAATGTAGGATTAAATCTACAAACATCAATCAGAGAGAATGCTATTATGGGTTTCCAGCGCAAGAAACCATTCAAGAAGCGTGTCTTTCTTGATCCGATGGTATGTGTAGAGCATACCGAACAAATAATTGAAAATTATCAAGTTGCAGGAGCCCATGCGAATGGGGAAGTAGGTAAACTCTCTGGAGGGAATATGCAAAAGATTGTATTGGGAAGAGAACTTGCATCCCACCCACGTCTTTTAATTGTCAACCAACCAACCCGAGGATTAGATGTTGGAAGTATAGAATTTGTTCATAGGATGCTGATTAAACAGAGAGATGAGGGAGTCGCAATTCTTCTTGTCTCTGTTGAGCTTGAAGAGATTATGAGCTTGAGTGACAGAATTGGGGTTCTCTGTGCAGGAAAGCTCCAAGGAGAACTGGCGGGACAAGATATGAATGAGAATAATATTGGAATACTAATGGTAGGAGGGACCTTGGATGAAGCAGCCAAGTAAAACCATGGTTCTTGCTGCATTAGTACCGTTGTGTGCACTTATTTTCGGGGTAGTTATAACATCCTTCTTCATTATGCTGACGGGAGTCTCTCCTTTCAGTGCATTTAGGGTGCTCATCTCAGGGGCATTTGGTACTTCCGGAAAGGTCTGGCCGTTGCTGATTACACTCGGGCAGGCAACACCCTTGATCCTAACTGGCCTAGCAGCTATGTATTCGTTTAGAGTAGGAATTTTCTGTATTGCCCAAGAGGGACAATATGTTTTTGGGGCTATAGTTGCGGCTTGGCTTGGGGTTGCCCTTTCCCTCCCCCCTTGGTTACATATCCTCGTTGTGATGGCTGCTTCAATGATTGCCGGTGGTATCTATGGGCTTATTCCAGCATTTTTGAAAGTCAAACTTGGAGTGAATGAAATTATCTCATCCATTATGCTCAACAGCATTGCAGTATTGGTCCTGGAATATATGGTCGCATTCCCTCTTAGAGCTGACCAGGGACAGAAAGCGCAATCTGCCGTTCTATCCAGGGATATATGGCTTCCTCAGTTTGTCCAAGGATCTAGATGGGGCATTTCTTTCATTATCGCAATTTCACTGGCAGTCTTTGCATATTTTCATATTTGGAAGACTCCCAAGGGATATGAGTTACGAATGGTAGGGCAAGCAAAGAGATTCGCTCGGTATGGAGGCATTAAGGCAGACCCTACTATCCTCAAGACCTTGTTTCTCAGTGGTATGATAGCAGGGCTTGCAGGGAGTATGGAGATACTGGGTAATTATCATCGGATCATGACTGGGTTCTCGTCTGGTCTTGGATTTGATGGATTGAGTGTAGCTTTACTCGGACAATCCCACCCCTTTGGGGTTGTCATTGTAGCAATTCTTCTCTCAGGAATCCGCCAGGGTGCACAGTTAGGACTGCAGATAAGCTTGCAGGTTCCCCGTGAACTGGGAGGGGTGCTTATTGCAATGGTCATTCTTTTCATTGCTGCAGAGAATGTCTATCGGCCACTTCTAGACAAGCTTTATGACATAATTAACAACAGGCTTACCTTAATTAAACGGAAACATAATGTGAAGGAGGTCGATCATGTTTGATTTTCTCAACATTTTTACAATCAACGTAATCAGCAGCTCGATTCGCCTTGCTACCCCTATTATTTTGGCGGCTCTTGGAGCAGCAATGTGTAATAAAGCAGGGGTTTTGAACCTTGCAATCGATGGGAAAATGCTCATCGGAGCCTTCACTGCAATTGTTGCCACCTATTTTTATCGGAATTACACTTCTATCGGAATTGCTCACCCTGTGTTGGCCACATATCTCGGCGTGTTTACTGCTATGATTGTTGGCGGTGCTTTTGGATTCTTCTTTGCATGGATGCATATTAAGTACAAGGTCCATTTAGTTATTCTTGCTATAGCTATAAATATGTTGGCATTGGAAGTGACGGTGTATCTGATGCGAGTGCTGTTCAAGCAGGCAGGGACCTGGAGTCATCCTAGTATTGTCCAGTTGCCATCACTCGATGCAGCTTGGATATCCTCGATTCCTCTGATTGGAAGATTCCTCACTGGTTATAATTTCATCGTATATTTCTCTTGGGTTATTGCAATCGCACTGACTATTATGATGTACAAGACCCGATTCGGAAGGTATATCCAAGCAGTAGGAGAGAATATTGAAGCAGCTGAAGCGGCTGGAATTTCAGTGAAGCGTGTACAATATTTTGCTTTGGTCTTTAGTGGAATGCTTGCTGGTATGGCAGGGGCCTTTCTCTCGGTTGGACATCTCACTCTATTTACTAGAGATATGAGCAGTGGTAGAGGGTGGATCGGTAACGCAGCTGCACTCTTTGGATTCAACAGTGCTCAGGGATCTTTTCTCGCTGCTTTATTCTTTGGATTTGCCGATGGAATTGCCCTTCGTCTACAGAATGTTACCAATTTGCCGCCCTATATCGTTCAGTTGATGCCGAATATTCTTACTATTGTCATACTTGCTATCGTTTCTTACCGAGGCAAAATTCGAGAGCTTAAACGTACACAACAATAATTACTGGGAGATGTTAAGATGAAACGAACTCTGGTTACGGCTAAGGCTATTGTTACAATGGATGAAACCTATCATGTCTTTGAAAATGGCTATTTAATTATTGAAGATAGTAGAATTGCTGCTGTAGGTTGTGGCTCCCCACCTGTTCAGTATTATGATGAAGTGACGAATCTTCCCAATCACTTACTGATGCCAGGACTAATAAACGCCCATACTCATACTCCGATGGTCCTTACACGTGGTATGTGTGAGGGTGTAAGTTTGTTTACCATGGATGGTTTCATACACACGCTAAGACGTTATGAGGCCGATGCTGATGCCGATATGGCTAGTGCTTCTGTTGGTGTCTCATGTGCTGAGATGATCCGTACGGGGACAACTTGCTTTGTGGACCAGTATTTTTATGCAGATAGAATATTTGAGGTAGTCGATGAAGCAAAGCTCAGAGCAGTTATTGCTTATGGAATTGTTGAGTTGGGGGAAGAAAAGGCTCGTAAACGAGAACTCTCTTTGGCAACCGAGTTTCTTGAGTTGTGTAAAACTCATGATCGTATAACAGGATGGATCGGCCCACATGCTTTTTTCGTGGATAACAGTGAAGAGTTGATTCATGAAGAGATACGATTAGCAAGGGAGTATAATGCTGGATTTCACATCCACTTTGCTACAAGTAATGAGGAAAATGATTACTGCAGGGAACACTACAATTGTGAAGCTATCCAGAAAATGGAGGCATTGGGAATTTTAGACATTCCTATCCTAGCGGCACACTCCATTACTGTCAGTGCGAAGGATATTAATACAATGGCCCAATATCCCTTTCATCCTGTTATGGCTCCCTCGGCGGCAATGCGAAGTGGGTTTGATGCTGCTCCAGTTAAAGAGATGAGAAAGGCAGGAGTAAAGGTTCTTCTTGGTACTGATAATGTCTGCAACAGCAACTCTTACGATATGTTTAGGGAAATGGCAACTGCAGGAAAATTGGTTATCCATACTGCACATGATGTCAATGCAATTTCTCCAAGAGAGATTGTAACCATGGCTACTCGCGATGCGGCTCAAGCCATTGGAAAGGGAGACCTGATAGGTTCTCTTGAAACTGGAAAACTCGCCGATATTATCGCGCTTGATCTCTCTGATATCGGCTGGGCCCCGATAGGGGCACAGGACTGGTACACTCAATTAGTCTATTCTGTCTCAGGACATAGTGTAACTCACTCAATGGTTGGTGGTACATGGTTAATGAAAGATCGAGAACTGCTTACTGTTGATTATCATAAGGAGTGCGAGAGGCTTGAAGAGGCAAACCGTGAACTTCTTAGAAGGCTTTCAAAGAGGGCTGAGAAATGAGAGATGTTGATGGGTTGCTCTTTGACTTGGACGGGACACTCTGGTCGCCTCTTCCCCTTTCCTTACATTGTTGGACGGAGGCTTGCAACCAATGTTCGGTTTCCTCTGACATGGTTACAATAGAGAATCTTGAGACTTGCTTTGGTCAAAGTCCTTCCTTCATCAAGTCGACTCTTGTGGGAGCCTATCCTCCCGCAGTCCAACAGCAAGTATGTGAAACAGCCTTTGCCTTAGAGAACGAAAAGATTGCCCAGTATACACACTTGCTCTATCCAAAGGTGAAAGAAACGTTGGAACATCTCGCTTGGCAATTCCCCCTCTTTATCGTCAGTAACTGTCAGACTGGGTATATTGAGGCCTTTCTTGAGACCTATCAACTTACCCCTCTCTTCGCAGATTATCATTCATCGGGAGAGACTGGTTTGTTGAAAAGTCAAAATATCAAACACTTGGTCCAAGCATATGCGCTTAGGTATCCATTTTACATCGGAGACACAGCAAGTGATGCTGAGGCGGCTTCACTTGCCCATGTTGCATTTATTCATGCTTCCTACGGGTTTGGAACAGTTCCCAATGCAGAATATGTGCTTACTGAGTTCTCCCATCTTCCGGCGTTACTTGTCGAATAGGAGCCTTTATGGAAAGAGACCTGTTTATCGGACTTGATATTGGTACTACAGCTATTAAGCTACTTTGCCTTGCTCAAGATGGAACAATCGTGTTCAGTGATTCCTTGACTCATGACCTCTTAACAACCAATGAGGGGTTTGCAGAAGAGAGTCCTGATGTATGGGAGCGACATACCTATGCATTATTCAAGACTTTGGTCACGGCTCTCTCCCCCAAGGATCTTGCATCGGTAAAGGCCATTGGGGTGACGGGGATGGTTCCCACCCTCATCCCGCTCGATGCAGAGTATCAGCCTCTGGGCAACTCAATCCAACAACAAGATAATCGTGCTATTGTTGAAGTGGAACAAATGCAACAAGATTTTGACCCCGAATGGGTCTTTGAGCATACCGGAAGCATGGTCAATTCACAACATATTGGGCCCAAGCTTATCTGGTTGAAAAAGCATAAACCCAATCTTTTTTCTCAAATGCGCTTTATCTTAGGTTCCTACGATTATATCAGATATATATTGAGCGGGAGTGTTGCTATTGAGCGCAATTGGGCCTTAGAGAGTGGTATGTGGGATCTAAGGAGAGGGGTCTGGATAGACGAGATCCTTTCCTATTGCTCGATTGATACCACATATTTAGGAGAAGTGAAAGGATCGCAGGATATTGTAGGGTCAACCACTGAAATATTTCATAAGATGACTGGATTTCCTGTCGGTGTGAAGGTTGTTACCGGTTGTGCGGATCATATTGCCTCAGCTTTCTCGACAGGAGCCCGGTCTAACGGAGATTTGGTGCTTAAACTGGGTGGGGCAGGGGATGTCCTATTCAGTGTAGATGAGTTGGTTACCGATAGACGGCTCTTTATCGACTACCAGTGTGATGGAAGTAATCACTATGTCCTAAATGGGTGTACTGCTACCAGTGGTTCTCTTTTGAAGTGGTTCAAGCAAGAGGCAAGCCTTCCTGAGTTCGAGACCATGGATGATGAAGCTGTTCAAATCGGGCCACTCAGTGATGGTGTCATTGTTTTACCCTATTTCATGGGGGAAAAGACTCCCTTGTTTGATGTACACGCAAAGGGTGTAATTTACGGTCTTTCACTTTCTCATTCGAGGGTGCATATCTATCGGGCAATACTTGAGGCAGTGGCATACAGTTTTCGTCATCACGTTGAGGTGTTGAAAGAGCGTGGACTTGAGGTTAACAGGGTTTATATAACTAATGGCGGCTCAAAAAGCAAGCTTTGGCGTTCCATCCTTGCCGATGTGATTGGCTACGATGTTTCCTATATACCGAACCATCCTGGATCCTGTTTGGGCGGAGCGATTATTGCCGGTATGGCTGTTGGTCTGATGGATCAGTCTATCATTGATGTAATGCTTTCAAATGCGCTTTATATCCCCCACGATAAGAATCACCATATACTGTATAACAAAGGATACCAGCGATATCGAGAACTCTACGGACAGTTGAAAGAAATGATGAGGACATGATGAAACAGATTGAAATGATACTTACTGACATTGATGGGGTTTGGACAGACGGCGGGCTCTATTTCTCTCAAACCGATGAATGTATGAAACGATTTTCTGTGTATGATGGTTGGGGTATACGTTACTGTAGGAATCTCAACATTCCGGTTGGTATCATTACTGCAGAGGCTCTTCCTATGGCGTCTTTGATTGGGATGAAATTCAAGACACCTTACATATTTACTGCTGTTTCCAATAAACTGGAGACTGCCAAGACACTATGTGATAAGTTGAACATTCCAATGGATCGAGTCGCTTATATCGGAGATGATCTCAATGATGTTCCATTGCTTCGGCAAGTTGGATTTTCTGGTTGTCCAGCAAACGCTCCTATTTGGGTTAGGGATGAAGTTGATTATATATGCGAAACTCAAGGTGGATATGGAGCTTTCAGGGAGTTTGTTGAGCACATTCTCAAAGAGAGAGATGATTTCTCCCAACTGATTGAAATCTATAAGAAAAATGGCAAATATATAGTTCCTTAATTCGATATCGGATTGTCTTTTCTGATTATGATAAAGCTTATAGCTTCTTGTTCGTCTAATTGGCGAAAGGTGTTTACTGGCCGTTTATTATTTTCTGCCTGTTTTTATTGAAAAGTCCAATTCCCCTGTATATTCATGTGTTGATTGTTTATTAAACAAAAAGAGGGAATATCTGGTCAACAACCATTAAACACCAGCTATCCCCTCTGATTTTCGCAATCTTCCGGGGTTTGGGCCACATACCGAATACCCTTGGGTAACGTATGGTTCGCTCAGTGGCCTGATCGATACGGATTATGAAGAGGATGATGGACAATCCATGGCCTTTCGTTGCTACTTTGGCTCTGACTACGACCTGTATAAGAACTAGCTTTCTGGCTATGATAAAGCCACTGTCGAGTCTCTTGCCTCCGGGGCTCTATACTGGGGTGCCGGTGGTACGTTGTATGTAAAATAAACACTGTTTAACAGGTGTTTACTACGTGGCAAAAGGGGCCTAAACAATGTTTATTAAGATGAACAAGAGTGGACTGTATGTGGTCAGTGACTATCTTCCCGGATGACGCGGTAGAGGTGTCTGCCGAGGAGTACGGCAGGGCAATGTAACCGACTGCAGCACAAAGAAGGCGAGATTTCCTGCTTTGCTCTGTATACCTCAAGGAATACCTCAAGGACAAGAAACGATTCCTTTTTGAGACCTTGAGGGCCCAGCTCAAGGAAGATGGGTCATATGAGGAGGATCCTGATAATCCTTTTTACCAGAATATGACCGTCGATGAGCTGCAACTGGAATATGCAAAGTATGTAGGGGATCAAGAAGAAAGGGCTACAGCAATTCTGGAAGCCAAGCGAGCAGCCAAGGCGTACATCAGGGATCTGGTGGATAGACTGGCCTTCTATAATGAAAGGGAAGAGTAATAAGGGCAAAGTAATTAAGGATGGTTTTCGCCTCCATATTGCTGTACCATTAGCATGATTTGGAGGTATATATGTGGCCATCAATTACGGTAAGAGTGGTTCAGGATACTGATTTCTGGCAGATATTTGCCCAGATGTTATCATCTACTGCAATTATTATTGCAGCAGTAGTCGCAGCTTGGTTTGCAAATAATAAAGAACGAAACAAGAACAAAACAAAAGGGAAATATCTGCTTTCGTTATTGCGTTCACTTGAATCATATATAGTTGTATTTTCAGATAGTATTAGGGTTGATGATTGGGACAAGGCACAAGGCTATTTTCATGTCATCTCAAAAGAATCATCAAATATTATCGACTTGCTTGAAACAAAGATTTTTTCATTTGCATCTTGTATGACTGAAGATACTCTAGATGAGATTCAACATCTGATCTTCTACTTTAAGGAAGACAAGAAAACCTTTGATTCATATTCTCCCAAAAAATGGGAGGAATCGGATAGAGAGAAACATGCAGATTCATGGAAAATCACGATAGAGTCTGTTCATAGCGCACTCGAATTACATAGGCGATACTGCCGGCCTATTATCATTCGGAACATTTCACTCATGCTATATCGTTGCCATACGAAGCGCTTAATAAGAAAACAATACTCTAAAAATAAGACGAAATAAAAGATATGCATATCCAGGGAGGCAGAAGGTGTGTACATTTCTAGGTCTTCAGGATTATCAATGGATTGCAATTTCTTCAATTGCCACTACTGCAGGTGTATTAATCGCATTATTCATGCCAATCATCAACCGGAAGAAAGAGAAGAACAATTTGCTATATTTTCAGGCCAAGAATCTTCGGATGCTACTTAGTGATATCAAATACATTGAAAATCAGAAGCTAACGAATCCTGATGAAAATCAGAAGGCAAAAATAGTGGCAAAGCAATTTCTTGATATCAAAGTTCCAAGCATTGAAGAAACCAAGGAACTGGCAAAATATAGCATTAGGCTTTATGAAGTGTTTACAGGTATCATCGAGGATGTCCAAGCAGTACAATCAAGTGCAAAGCATTATATCGAATCCGATAATCCTGAGTATTTGGAAATGGATCGGGCATGGCTTAATAGTTGTATAGCATCGCTTCATTTGAGAATTATGCATAATTCTGATTATTTGTTTAAACAGAAGGTTGTTGGGAAGTATTGGACACTAATAGGTTAGATATTTAGGAGCCGTGCATAAATAAGCTATGCAAATACCTCTGATGGGGAGATGCAGTAATTCCATTCACCATGGAAATCATCCCGCGAGATGTTGATCCTTTGCAGTTCTTCCTCAGACACCTTGATGCCTGTCTCGTATTCGTTGGTGTCCAGTCCGCACTTCACCTTCAAGCCTTTCTTGGTGGTCGTCGATTCAACCAGGCTTATGATCACCATCAGCGTCTCCAGTGGTCTTCCCCTCCAGTTCTTGGAGATGTAGCTGAACAGCTGGTGCTCTATCTTATTCCACTTGGAGGTGCCAGGAGGGAAAAGGGAGACTTGGAACTGCAGGCCCGTTTCATTCGCCAACTGCTGCAGCTCTGTCTTCCAGAGCCGGTTCCTGCTCCCATTGCTACCCCCTCCGTCGGCGGTGATGTAAAGCTTGCTTGCCCCCGGGTACCGGGCCATCCCCATCTCGTCCCACCACTGCCTGACGGAATTCACTGCGAACCTGGCCGTATCGGAACTGATGCCCAGATTGATGAACCCTTCGTTCCTGGCCATGTCGTACACCCCATACGGGGCGACCTTCCCCAACTCAGGAAGGGGGAAGTCATGGTCCAGGACCTTCACAGGCTGCCCTGACTTGGCGTACTCGGCTCCCTGGTTCCTGAAATTGCCCACCAGCTCCTTCTTCTTGCAATCAATGGAGATCACCGGAAGGCCCTCGGACAGGAAGGCCGCGGCTGTCTCGCTTATATGCCTGAACTGCTCATCCCTGTCGGGATGCGGTTCCCCCACCTGCAGCATCTTCTGGTTCAGCTGCAGGCTGTAGCCGAGGTCGTTGAGCATCTGCCTGACCTTGGAGAACGAAATCGAGAAGCCCTTTGCAAGCAGCGCGTCGCTCAGGTTCCTCAGGCTCTTGGTAGTCCACCTCAAGGGGGACTCGGGATTCCCGTAGCTGCTTTCCGACACCAAGCTCTCCAGGGCTTCCATGATCCCCGGTTGTGTCTGCTCTATGGATTTCCGTCCACCGCCCTCCTTGCGAATCCTGCCGGCAGGGGCCCGCTCGACTGCCCCGGAGAGCTCCTTGATACCGGCCGCGATGGTGTTCCGTGAAACGCCCAGCACCTCGCTGATTTGGCTTATCCCCCCGCGGCCTAGGCTTTCAGCCTCCGCCGCCAGATACATGCGCTTCTGGTTTTCGTCGAGGATGGGAACTATCTTCTGTATTCGTTTCGCCGCTTTTTCATCAATCATGGCTCATTCTAGCATGACGGCTAGAACAAATCAATATTGTTCAAGTTATTTATGCACGAGTCCTTAGGTGTAGAATCATCATTTATCCGTTGGATTTTAGCTATCCCCATTTTGCTATCCTACCCATGTATATATAGGAAGGTAGCAGATGGTTGATGCACATCTCAGACTGAAGACGATTACTACTGAGGATATAAAGAACCTTATCATTGGGCGGGCAGACGGTGATTGATGGTATCCGTTTTGTTCTGGCCTTCTTGGTGAATGGTGAGGATCTCACGAATGCTTCTTTCACTTGGTATCTGCAGTATAAGAATAAATACGGACAGGGTGAGTCAGTGGTCCTTGCTCCTACTGTCGAGGACAACCTGGTCAAGCTTACATGGATTCCTGATGTACTTGCCACGCAGGTTCCAGGGCGCTTGCAGATTCAGCTGTATGCAACGATTGTTGAAGGGGGGGGGGAAGCTGCTGTTGTTACCACAAGATGGGTTTCTGAACCGGCTTTGATCTATGTCCAGGAGAACCTTTCTCCAGATCCAATTATCCAGACCGAGCTGTCTGTCTTTGATTATTACCTCACCATGTATTCATCGTTCAAGGAAGCGGCAGAGGCAGCAGCTGCGGCTGCACTGGCAAGTGCGCAGGCTGCTGAAAACAGTGAGGACAATGCTGAATTATTTGTTGGGAGGAGCTTGATTAGGTGTTGGTTTTTCTTTCTCCTTCCGTATTGCCGACCTTCGATTGAGCCAAAAAAAGCCGTTGCTTTCGCAACGACTTCTTTAGTGGAGGTAAGGGGAATTGAACCCCTGACCTTTTGAATGCCATTCAAACGCTCTAGCCAACTGAGCTACACCCCCAAGACAATAACAAAAAGTATCATACGAATTGACCCGTAATAAGTCAAGTATGTCCAGCAAATTTTCTCTAAGGCTGGATTAAGCGTTGACCTTTTTTATGTAAAAAGGTATAAAATCTTATTATAAAACTAGTTAAATACATGAAGAATACAAGAGGATTTGCATATGGAGGCGCTTAAAAAGGTGAAGGAAGTGGGGCTTTCCATCCTCCCTGTCCTCTTGCTGGTAACGTTACTCCATTTCTTTGTAACTCCATTGAGCGAAGGGATGCTTTCTTCATTTCTTATCGGTGGAGTGCTGATCATTCTTGGACTCTCCATTTTCTTGCTTGGTACAGATATCGGTCTCATACCAATTGGAGAGCGAATAGGTTCGGCGGTAACAAGAAAGAAGCGGCTCTCCCTGTTGTTGATTACCGCTTTATTGGTAGGTATGGCAATCATCTTTGCCGAGCCGAATATCAGTGTCTTACTCGAGCAAGTCTCGCTGGTAGCTCCCTCCATCTCTCCTCTCTCCATGCTTCTATCCATAGCTCTCGGTGTTGGCATTTTTCTGATGATTGCCATGGTCCGTGTGATCCTGCATGTCGGGCTGAAGTGGGTCTATGCAATCAGCTATCTTCTACTGCTTGTACTGGGAATATTCAGCAAACCTGAATTCCTGGGGATTGCCTTTGACAGCGGTGGAGCTGCAACAGGTCCCCTTGCTGTTCCCTTTATTATGGCACTTGGGGTCGGTATTGCGCACGTACAGAAAAGCCAAACGGATGCAGACAACTTCGGCTACGTTTCCTTGGCCCTTATCGGCCCTACCATGGCCATGTTGGTGCTTTCCCTCTTCAATGGAGATGGCAATACAGCAGTGCAGAGTACTTCATCAGTACCACAGATACAGCCCTTTCTCTCGCTCTTTGCACCAAGCACACAGCAGGTACTTTCTTCCTTGTTTCCTCTGGTCGTGTTATGCATCCTCTACCAGATATTCCTGGTGAGAATGCCAGCCAGGCAGTTGATTCGTATGGCATTTGGTTTGGTGTATGCCAGTATTGGCCTTATCCTGTTTTTTGTTGGGGTTAATGGTGGGTTTATCCCGGTCGGGTACCAGATCGGCTATCAGCTTGGACAGCTCAATGAGAGCCTCTTGCTGCTATTTGGACTGGTTATCGGTGCGGTTACGGTGCTCAGCGAACCATCGGTAGCCATTTTAATCGATCAGGTACAGGAGATAACCCAAGGTCATCTGAGAAAGCCAATAATGCTCGCAGCCCTCTCAATCGGAGTAGGGGTAAGTGGTCTGATGGCCATGTTCCGTATTATACACAGCCTTCCCATCTGGTACTTCCTGGTTCCTGTCTATGGCCTTGCAGTGTTGCTCTCTTTCCGCGTCCCTGACCTTTTTGTAGGCCTTTCCTTCGATAGTGGCAGTGTAAGCTCAGGCCCTCTCTCTTCTACGTTCATTCTCAGTTTTGCCATAGGCGCCTCTACATCAGTGGGAGGAAACCCTGTCAGTGATGCATTCGGGATTATCATTTTTGTCTCCATGACACCGGTGGTGATAGTCCAACTCTTAGGCTTGCTCTACAAACGAAAACAAGCCAAGCTGAAAAAAGGAGGAAAAGGACAATGAGTAGCTTGTTGTTGGCTATCGTAGGAGATGGAAAAGCAGATTCACTCATGCAACTTGCAAAAGAGTCAGGGAGCAGTGGGGGTACCATTCTCAGGGGACGTGGTACTGCCTCAAGCTCATTGCTCTGTCTCTTGGGCTTAGGTGATGCGGACAAGGAAGTATTGCTTACCTTGGTTGATGATGGGGTTGAACAAACGGTGTGGGATGCGCTTTCAAGATTTCCCCATACCAGGGGCTTGCTTGCTGCTGTTCCTGCAAGCAGGAATGAAGATCATCCAGTTGTGAAAGAGCATGCATTTGACTTGGTATACATGATCTGTGCTAGCGGATTTGCTGATGATATCATGGCCGCAGCCCGTAAGGCAGGGGCCGGAGGTGGGACGATTATTGAAGGAAGGGGAACAGCAACCTCAGAGGATATCGCCTTTTTCTCAGCATCCTTGGTCCCCGAGAAAGAAATGCTCATAATTCTTCTTCCCCACACAGAACGAGATGCGGTACTGGAGGCAGTATCCAAGCTTCCTTTCTTGCAGGAAGAGGGAAGCGGTATAGCCTTTAGTGTTCCAGTACAAAAGGTTGCTACACTCAGATAGTGTTGGTCTGAGGCTATACATAGCTAGGTTGTATCAGTACTATGCAAACACAAAAAAGGGTTCACTATCTTGAACTTTGTGTTAATATAATAACATTCTGTTAAAAAATTCAATTAATTGTTACTAAAGTATTGCACAAACCCAGAAAAATCAGTACCGTACTGATACATTAGTGAAGAAAACGGATACCAATCCGGTTAGGAGACCCCTCGATGGAGAAGAAAATTAAAGTTGCAGTAATGGGTGCCACAGGAGCAGTTGGACAGGTTTTTATGTGGATGCTTGCTGACCATCCTTGGTTTGAGCTCACGTACGCAACAGCATCAGCATCTCGTGTCGGCTTGAAATATGCTTCCACGGTGCACTGGGTCATGCCATTTGAAATGCCCAAGAAAATCAGGGATGTGGAAGTAAAAGAGTTCAACATGGAAGCAATGCAGGAGGAAGGAGTACAGATTGTTTTTTCTGCACTTCCCGCTGAGGTTGCCAGTGAAGCTGAACCACAGCTTCGGGATAATGGTTTCTATGTGTTCTCAAACGCTGCGTCAATGCGCTATGACTCGAATGTTCCTATTCTTATCCCAGAAACCAATATTGAACAGCTTGATCTTGTAAAAACGCAAGGATATCCTGAAAAGGGTTTTGTGGTAACCAATGCCAACTGCGTCACCACAGGGTTGGCAATGGCACTGGCTCCGCTTCGAAAATATGGTATCAAGAATATCATGTTACACAGCTACCAGAGCGTAAGTGGAGCTGGCTATCCAGGGCTCTCTTCCTTCGATATCACCGACAACTGCATTCCCTTCATTAGGGGAGAGGAAGAAAAGATTGAGAAAGAGATCAAGAAGATTCTCACCATCGACCCTGAGGTATACTGCTTCACCGTTCGTGTACCGGTCATGTTCGGACATCTTGAAGCAGTCTGGTTGGATTTCGAGCAGGATGTTGAAGTTGAGGACATCATCAAGGACTGGGCAGATTTCAAGAATGTACCAGACCTTCCTTCCACTGCAGTACAGCCGGTTGAATATGGTGCGGATCCCACCTTCCCACAACCCAAGTATGCCTTTTGGGGGGATCCCAGTGGAATGGTGGTGTACACTGGTCGCTTGAAGAAGAAAAATGGAAAGATTGGTTTCATTCTGATGGTCAACAACATCGTAAAAGGTGCAGCCGGAGGTTCCATCCAGAACGCCGAGGCATTTGTAAAGAAGTTCGGCCTTATTTAATAGCCCATCATACACGCTAAGGGCTCCCATTCTCTGAAGAGGATTGGGAGCCCTGTTTTCATTGTACTTGCAGAAACCATGAAGAATTTCTACTATGCTGAGGAAGGAGTCATCATGAGGGAATTCTGGGATCTCTATGACCATGAAAGAAAGCTTCTAGGAAAGACACACCAAAGAGGACTCCCCCTCAAAGAGGGTGAGTATCATGTTGTGGTGTCGGTATGGACTTTGAACCAGGATGGTCATTTCCTCATCACCTTGCGCTCTGAGGAAAAGGAGTTGTTCCCTGGTCATTGGGAGAATACTGCAGGATCGGTGATGAGTGGGGAAACCAGCAGGGAAGCCGCAATACGGGAACTGCGTGAAGAGACAGGCATTGAAGCTTCCCCTGATGAGATTACCTGCTTGGGGACCGTTCTCAAAGTAGCCTCATTTGTCGATATCTTTCTGGTGAGAAAGACGCTTGATCCCGATTCCATCCGCTTGCAGGAAGGGGAAACAACCGACTATCGTTGGGTTTCTTACGAGGAACTGAAAACGTTGGACAGGCAAGGAATGCTTGCCTTCCCTCTTTTCGATCCCTTCCAGGATGCTGTAGAGAAACTATTTTAAGCGTGGACAACCGTGGTAATACAATCCTCCACCATAACACGCAATCGTTGATTATCTCCTTTCACATACCACGATCCCCGATGAGGGCATCCCTCGCAGCTTAAACGCAGGGAGTCATGACGGAAACATGATCGGCTAATGAACAGTGGTGGGCTGAAGGCATCATCAACCACGGTGGGGATAAATGGCCAGCACTCTAGATTTGTCTGTTTTCGTTCCATCCAAAGATAGCCTCCCTCCATTTTTAACCCGAACGTGAGTGCAAGGTTAGCTGCCTCGCTGTTTGCCAGATATACGTAGATGTCAAAAAAGCAAGATAGTTGGCGATTCCTGAAATATGCAAGTTGTCCCAAGTTGTTCAATCCAAAGGAAACAGAATCCAGAAGACTCTCTTTTTCCATCCGATCAATGACCTTGTCCAAATCAGAGAAGAATGCATCCTCATCAAACATAACCGGACTCAAGGGTAGGTAATACTGCCCTTCATAGGTGAAGAGCAAGGAAGACAGTGGCTTCTCTGACTCCACTAGGCTCTTGAGGTCGATGTAAGGGAGGTTCTGTTCAGTCCGCAACAAGGAGCGAGGGGGCAATTGTCTCATTTCCAGTTTCTGGGAAATGGGTTCCTTTGGAAGATTCTTTGTCAATTCCTGTGCCAGCGTCCGGTCAAGCAACTCATACCAATCGCGTCTGATTGCCTTCAGAGCGGAGAGGGGGAGGAAAATTTGCTCAATAGGGAGTTGTGTCTTGTTCACGACGTGAATGGAACCAAGCGTGAGAAACGATGTATCACTTTGGCTGAAAATGGAAACAATATTGGCTTCTGTTTCCTGGGGTTTTCGTGCTTCGCTTGTGGGAATCTCATAAGTTGCCTCCCCATACAGACATTGAATATGCAGAGATTCATCTTGCAGGGTGAAGGTCATGTCTACCGGATGCTTGCTGAGCGGAAGTGCCTCACTGATCAAAGCAGGATTCTGGTCATGTCGACTGATCAAGTAGAGAAATTCTCCAGTATGGGGACGTGGGGAGTTCGCCGGTAACATAATGGCAACCGACTCCCCCTCATAGGCTCCAGTAATACTTCTACCGCGTTGGTCTATCAGGGAGTTAATACCAAATTTGATCGTGTCGATTGGTTGCTTCTGGCTTCTGATAAAGTACATCAATCCGTCACGGAGCGATACATCTGTGAGCAGGGTGACCATGATGGAATCACGCTTTACCAATGTAATCTTCGCTGCCTTGATACCACGGTGGCCTGGGTAACTTGTACTGCCAAGGGTAGGCGCCCTCCTGATGGTAAAATCTTGCTTCTCTCGACCATAGGAGGCAAGCCAGCCGGAAGTTTGACGACGTGAAAAGACAACCGAGAGTGCTTCATCCAGTTGTTCAACATTATCATCCCCATCCAGGATTGCCCGGTAATACCGAGCAGCCAAGCCGGTATATGCAGGACTCTTCATCCTCCCTTCCACCTTGAGGCTTTCTATGCCCAGCTCTTGAAGCTCCTTTGCTACAGGGCCTGCTTTCATATCGCTCATGGAGAAAAACCAACCATCTTTTACTCCCTGTGGGATTGGGGAGAGAGTACTTGATACGTTGGGGTCATGCTCCACAGTGAAGTAGTTCCTACAAATCTGGGCACAACTTCCCCTATTTGCACTTCTGCCACACAGCTGTTCGCTGGCAGTACAGAGCCCTGAGAAGCTATAGCACAGTGCTCCATGGATGAATACCTTAAGTTCCACATCCCTACATGCCTCACGGATGCGCTTGACTTCCTGGAACGTCAGTTCTCTGGCAAGCACGACTCGTTCGAATCCAAGACGAACCAGCTCCTGTACCCCGGCTATCGTATGGACAGATAGCTGGGTGCTTGCATGCAGTGCGAGCTTTGGAGCATATGTCTTGATGAGATTCACCAAGCCAAGGTCCTGGACGATGATACCATCACAGCCGATGAAATCAATATGCTTGAGGGTCTTGAATGCTTCATCCAACTCTGATTCTTCAATGAGGGTATTTACGGTAACATAGATTTTTTTTCCTTCAGTAAGCGCGACCTGGCGAAGTTTTGCCAAGTCCTCGAAGGTAAAATTGGTAGCATTTGCCCGAGCTGAAAAACTTTTCAGCCCGAGATATACAGCATCTGCACCTTCTTTGAAGGCTGTCAACGCTGCTTGCAGGGATCCTGCAGGAAGTGCGAGTTCTGTCATGGTCCTAAGGGTAGTGGTGTGCCTCTTCTCTGTCAATCTGGAGCCATTCGTCGTCTGTGGAGCTCTTCCACAATCTGGTGATGTTTTTCCTCACTCAGGGGGTAGAAGAGTATCGGGATGATACCAAGAATGCTGGCAATGAATGGAAGACCGGTGGTGAGGCTGTGGATTCCCCAGAGAGTTGCACTGCTTTGTGCCACGTTGGGAATATAGCCAACCAGTGAGAGGGTGGAGGCGATAATGATCGAGGTAACAGCAGCTGTAAGCTTAGCGAGAAAAGTCTGGCTGCTGAAAATGGTACCTTCATTGCGTTTGCCGCTCTTCAGCTCCCCATACTCGATGGTGTCTGCAATCATGGCAGTCTGAATGACCTGTGGGCTTGCCATGCCTATTGAGCTGATACAGTTGAAGAACAACAATACAAAGAAGTTGTTCCATCCGGTAAGAAAGAATCCCAGGCTACCTGCAGCAAAGATGGCATAGTAGATAATACAGGCTCGCTTTTTCCCAACCTTGTTGGTCAGATAAGGTACAGTTGCGATACCGATGAGGATGAAGGGGATGTTGATTCCTGCGAGCAGGGTGTAAAGTAGTTCGTTTTGTAGGTTGTATTTTGCATAGTAGATCAACATGGAGAGTTTTCCAGTCTGGGCAATACCGGTGAACAGTCCGCTGAGGATGACAAGCAACAGCGGCTTGTTTGCCAAGAAAACCTTTGGAATCTCGGAGAACTTGGGCCTTTCCTGCCCGTCGGTCTGTACCCGTTCCTTCACATACAAGAAGGCAATAAGGAAGCAGATGACAGTAAGGAGTGCATAGATAAGGCTTGTCATTTGGTATCCACGATCCGGTTTCCCTTCCACTGAGAAAAGCAGGATAAGCGGCTGGGTGGCCAGAGTTGCCAAGGCTATGGCAACGGTGGCCATGAAACGCGGATACACCACAATACTGCTTCTCTCCTTGGTGTCCTCGCTTATGGTGCTGCTCATAGCCCAGAAGGGGACATCACTGGCTGTGTAGATCATGCCGAAGCTGATATAGGTAAACGCTGCCCAGGCAATTTTTCCTCCGGGGGAGAGATCTGGTGCACTGAAGGCTGCAACGGCAAACGGAACAAAGAGAATCGGAGTGAACAGGAGGTAGGGGCGGAATTTTCCCCAGCGAGAACGCGTGCGGTCAGCGACCATCCCCATGAGGGGGTCGTTGACTGCATCCCACATCCGGGCAAACAGCAAGATCATGCCGGCCGTTGCTGGGAGGAGCCCAAAGATATCTGTATAGAAGAACAATAGGAAGTTTGCCATGAGATTATAGAGCATGTTTTGCCCAAAGCAACCAAATCCGTAGGCAAGCTTTTCCTTTTTTGGTACCCGCCTTGCTTCCATAGCAGGAAGTTTACCACAGAAGTTGAAGGTTGCAAGCTTCCCTTGTACTGCTGCCAGAGGTGATAGTATACTTTGTTTAGGATAGGAGGTTGCCTATGACTGATACACACGACGACAAACATCCGGAATTTGAAGTCCAAAAGGGGACTATCATCTATGAACAGGGTTCTTCCTGTTCTTCCATGTTCCTGCTGAAAAGTGGTACCGTTGGGTTGTATCTGAACTACCATACGCCCCAGCAGTTTCAACTCTTCGAGATATCCAAACCCAATTCCAGCCTAGGTGAGATGGGGTTGTTCGAGCAGGAGCCACGCAATGCCACAGCCGTAGCACTCAGTGATTGTCAGTTAGTCGAGATTTCTCAGGAGAATTTTCCTACCTTCATAGCCTCTCATCCAGAGGCTACGAAACAGATCATTCTTGATTTGAGCCAACGGTTCAAGATGGCAATCCAGGAGGTGAGAAACAGTCAGCAGATTATCCTGGAGAGTCTGGAAGCACTGAAGGAAGCACAGGCAAACAAAAAGGATAGCTTGAAAGAACGCATTCGAAAAATATCAGATTATTTGCTTGATATCCCTGAGGATGTTCCGCCTGAGCTCTATCTAAGCTTCAATTCACGCTTCCACGGTACAATGTTCTAAAAAAGGGAAAATTTTACAAAAAACATAGTCCATTATATTGCTAAAGATTGGGAAATCAGTAAGATATGAAAAACACATTTCCTCTGATTGTAGTGAATTGTGTATCCCTATTATTAAGGAGTAGTCCATGAACGTCGCAGATCTTACGCATTCTGGGCTCAAGCAGTGGATTCTGGATTTTGCAGAACTCACAACCCCTGAAGAAATCGTCATTGCCGATGGTAGTGCCGCCCAGTACGACGAATTGGTCGCACAGCAGATTGCTGGTGGCTATTGCGTACCCCTGAACCCTGAGAAGAGGCCTGGTAGTATTGCTTACAACTCAGACCCTTCTGATGTCGCACGCGTTGAGAACAGAACCTACATCGCAGCACAGAACAAGGAAGCAGCAGGGCCGACCAACAACTGGATTGATCCAGTTGTCTTGAAAGAGACCATGACCGGTCTTTACCGCGGTTGCATGAAGGGACGTACCCTCTATGTTATTCCTTTCTCCATGGGTCCTGTTGGCTCCCCAATCGCTAAGATTGGAGTTGAGCTTACCGACAGTGCCTATGTTGTCATCAACATGATGATCATGACTCGTGTTGGTGCAAAGGTCCTAGAGGTGCTTGGAACCGATGGTGAGTATGTACCTTGCTACCACTCTGTAGGCAAGCCGCTTGCTGGTGGTGAGAGTGACAATGGCCAGTGGCCATGTGCTCCCATTGAGCAGAAGTACATCTCCCACTTCCCAGAAACCCGCGAGATCTGGTCCTATGGTTCAGGTTACGGCGGGAACGCACTGCTTGGCAAGAAGTGTCTTGCACTGCGCATTGCCTCAGTCTTGGCTCATGACGAAGGTTGGCTTGCAGAGCATATGCTCATCCTCAAGATAACCAGCCCTGAAGGCAAGAGCAAGTTTGTCGCTGGTGCATTCCCCTCCGCATGTGGAAAGACCAACCTCGCAATGCTTGTTCCGACCATCCCAGGTTGGAAGGTAGAGACCGTTGGTGATGACATCGCTTGGATGAAGTATGGTTCCGATGGACAGCTGTATGCGATCAATCCAGAAGCTGGATTCTTCGGTGTTGCTCCAGGAACTTCCAATGAGTCCAACTATAACGCAATGGTCAGTGCATCCAAGAACAGTATCTTCACCAACTGTGCCCTCACAGAGGATAACGATGTATGGTGGGAAGGTATAGGCTATGATGCTCCTGGCAAGTTGATCGACTGGCATGGTAATGAGTGGGTCCAGGACAAGGGAAACAAGGAGCAGAAGCCTGCTGCACATCCCAATGCCCGCTTCACCGCCCCTGCAGCCCAGTGCCCAAGTATTGCAAGTGAATGGGAAGACCCGAAGGGTGTGCCCATCAGTGCAATCCTCTTTGGTGGAAGAAGAGCCCATACCGTTCCTCTTGTTCACCAGAGCTACGACTGGAACCACGGCGTATTCCTCGGCTCCATCGTTGGGTCTGAGATCACTGCAGCGGCCCTCGACCTCAAGGTCGGTACCATCCGCCGTGATCCGTTTGCAATGCTTCCCTTCTGTGGATACAACATGGGAGATTACTTCCAGCACTGGATCAACGTTGGTAAGGCTGCAACGGACGAGAGCAAGCTTCCCAAGATTTTCTACGTCAACTGGTTCCGAAAGACCGAAGACGGCAAGTGGCTCTGGCCCGGTTTTGGTGAAAACAGCCGCGTCCTGAAGTGGGTCTTCGAAGCCTGTGACGGTACTGCGAAGTCAGTTGATACCCCGATCGGTATCATGCCTACAGCTGATGCAATCGACCTTCCTGAAGGCGTAAGCGAAGAAGATATGAGAGAGCTTCTCTCTGTCGATGTAGATGGTTGGCTCAGGGAAGTCGAAGACGTCCGTACCAATCACTACCCGAAGTTTGGTGATCATCTGCCAAAGGAACTTTCCTCTTTCCTCGACCAACTCGAGGCAAAATTGAAAGCTGCCCAGTAAGCAGAAGATATAGCATTGTTTCAAATTGGCTCTTCCCCCGGGAAGAGCCTTTTGATGTATACTGACCACATGAGCCAGCTCGAACGAATCGTATTCATCAACCGGAGTATTGAGGAGAATGGAGGCGTGAAGACCTCCCTCATTGAACAAGAGTTCTCCATCTCACGGAGGCAAGTATTGAGGGATATCAACTACTTGCGTGACCATCTTGGGGCTCCCATTGTGTATGACCGCTCCAGGAACTGGTATTATTACCAGAGGCCTTTTACCCTTTTCTCCAATTCCAATGAACGAATGCTGGTGCTGAATGCCATCGTGAAGAGCCTGGCGCAATCACAAGGCATCATGTCAGACCTGACAGAGATGATTAGTGAAGGCATTGATAGCGGAGTTGAGAAACACTACCGCTCCCTGAGCGATAAGATCATCTTCATTACCCCAGTACAGGACTGGCCTGACTATGAGGTTTTCAACAAGATTTGTTCAGCGATGAAGAGTGAAGAGCGAATGAGCATGCACTACCGAAATGCCTTGGGTGTGCATTCCCACAGGCATATTGAACCGCTGAGATTGGTTAACTATAGTGGAAGGTGGTACTTGCTTGCCTTTGACATGCAGCACGAACAGCTCAGGACGTTTCACCTCTCAAGGGTCGAACAGCTTGCCCAAATTGCTGGGGATCGGATGAAGAAGAGGTTCTCTGATGCAGAACTAGACACATTCATTAACGCAGGGTATGGAATTTTCATGGGTAATGAGGTTATGTATGTGACCTTCCGTGTCTATGGTTGGGCTATCCAAACCCTAAGCACCCAGAGTTGGCATCCAGAGCAGAAACAGAGACTGATTAAAGAGGAAGGGAGGGAAGCTCTGGAAGTCGTTCTCCCTGTGTCCAATCTCCAGGAGATTCTTTCTACACTCCTCTCCTACGGGCCGGATGCACGTCCTATTGCTCCCCAGGAGTTTGTAGTTCGCTACAAACAGTTGGTCGAAAGTATGTGGAAATCTATAAAAACTATTTAATGTGACATTAGATGTCACAGAGTATCTGGTATCCTTCATACAGAAATGGAGGATACCCTATGAAACAAGAAAGAAGTGAACGTACTGGGTTGCCTGTTTGGTATGACCGCATGCTCTCAAACCCTCTGTTGTTGGTGGTATGGATATGTGTTGTATTACTTGCCTCCCCACTCTTGTTCGTGTATGGAGCATTGCTCCCTCTGTTTAGGCGATAGTACCGAGGGAGCAAAGGTTGTACAAAGCCAAGAAAACCAAACAAGACTTGGTGAGCTTGTTCCTGCGAATATGGCATAATGTTGCACTTCAGTGCTGGGATTCTGGATATTTTGGATATTCATGCATATATACACTTCCCATACCCTTTGTTTTCTCGATAGGATGGAGAGACTTCCTGCAAGTCATAACCCCCTCTGTCTGTAAACAACACTCATAGTGTGTTTTCTGTGTACAGACACAAGGAGCTTTTTGATGGCAAATCAACCATCCAGCGCCATGAAGTATGGTCCGGCCGATAAACCACCATTGGGACAATGGATTCCCCTCAGTGTCCAGCATGTCTTCGCAATGTTCGGTGCGACCATTCTCGTCCCGATCCTTACCGGTCTCAGTCCGAGTACTGCGCTTTTCACGGCTGGTACCGGTACTCTCTTGTACATCCTGATCACCGGAGCAAAGGTTCCAGCGTTCCTAGGTTCCTCCTTTGCATTCATCCCTGCCATTATTGCGATAAGTAGTGCCTATGGGGTTCCCTATGCGATGGGTGGTGCAGTCGTCTCAGGTCTTTTTTACATCCTGGTGGCCTACATTATCAAGAAGAGTGGGCACAACTGGTTGAACAAAGCGCTTCCTCCGGTAGTCATCGGTTCAGTCATCGTGGTTATCGGCCTTAACCTCGCGCCCACTGCCATGGGTATGGCAATGTATGATGGAAGCGGCGAATACAGCCTTTACTTCCTCCTGATTGCTACAGTCACCCTCTCCTTGACCATTATTGCAAACATTTTCGGCAAGGGTTTCTTCAGCATCATTCCAATTTTAATCGGATTGTTTGGTGGATACTTTTTCGCCTTAGTCATCGGCCTTATCTTTCCCCAATATGCACTGATTGATTTCTCTGGAGTTACGGAAGCTGCTTGGTTTGGGTTTCCCACCTTTGCTTTACCCAAGTTCAACATGGTTGCGGCCATTACCTTTATCATGGTGTCCCTTGCAACCATCTGTGAGCACCTTGGCGACACGCTTACGATTGGCAAAGTGGTAGGAAAGGATTTCTACAAAGATCCCGGTCTGCACAGGACCATCGCTGGTGATGGAATTGCAACCCTCTGGGCATCCCTGTGGGGAGGACCTCCCAATACCACCTATGGGGAGAACATTGGAGTACTCGCACTCACTCGCGTCTACAGTGTGTATGTTACCGGTGGTGCTGCCGTCGTTGCTATTATCCTTTCGTTCTTCCCGAAGTTTGGAGCCTTGATCCAGACCATCCCGAACCCAGTACTTGGAGGTATCTCCATGTTGCTATTCGGAACCATTGCTTCCAGTGGTCTACGTACCTTGGTCGATGCTGGTGTTAACTATGAAGACAAGCGTAATCTGACGATCAGCAGCGTGATTCTGGTAATTGGAATCGGTGGTGGTATGCTCTCTTTTGCCATGGGTGAGAATCTGGAATTTACCTTGGCTGGGGTTGCATTGGCTACCCTGCTCGGTATCATGCTCAACATCTTCCTTCCGAAAGAAAACGCATACATCTAGAACAGTTGAGAGTACATGAAGAGAGCCACCATGAGGTGGCTCTCAATGTATGTATTACAAAGAACGTCTTATTTTACTGCTGTTCCATAGTAGGCCGCTTCATACAGCATCTGTACATCAGAAGCACTAGGAGTGCCGGGGTTGGTCAAGGTGCAGGGATCCAGGAATGCATTCTGGCTCATTCTCTGCAATACTTCCTTGAACTTCTTTTCGTTGAAATCAACTTCACTGCAGTCCCTGAAGCAGGAAGGAATGTCCATCTTCTTGTTCATTTCCTTGATAGCTTCACAAAGGTCAGCAACACCCAGAATTTTCTCTGCATAGGAGTATTTGTCGGTAAACTTCCGGTTGTAGGCAATTACATAAGGCAGGAGAATGGCATTTGCCAGTCCATGGGTTACCCCGAATTCACCACCAATCTTGTGGGCCATGGAGTGAACCAGTCCGAGGGAAGCATTGGTGAATGCCATACCAGCCAATGCTGATGCTTCGTGCATTGCTTCTCTGGCTGGAAGGTTCTTTGGTTCATGGTAGGCAACAGGGAGATATTCAAGGACCATCTTGATTGCCTGGATGGCATAGGGATCGGTGAAAGCATTGGACGCAGTGGAGGCTAAAGCTTCCACTGCATGACACATGACGTCCATACCGGTGTTGGCGGTGATGTGCTTGGGCATCGTCATGGGTAGTGATGGGTCAAGGATTGCAATATCTGGGACCATATCAGCTGCAACGATGGGATACTTGATGTGATTCTTGGTGTCGGTAATGACCGAAAACGCGGTGATTTCACTCGCTGTACCGCTGGTGGAAGGAATTGCAATGAACTTTGCCTTGTTGCGAAGGGATGGCATGCTTCCTGGCTGGATGATATCTTCGAAGACAAGCTCAGGGTGTTCATAGAAGCACCACATGACCTTTGCAGCATCGAGAGCAGAACCACCACCGATTGCTACAATCCAATCGGGAGAGAATGCAAGCATTGCCTTGGCTCCTCTTTGTACCGTCTCTACGGAAGGATTGGGTTCAACTCCGTCGATCAGGATGGAATCGATGCCGGCCTTCTTGAGCAGGTCTTCTGCTTGGTCAAGGAAGCCAAAACGCTTCATTGAACTGCCTCCGGTCACGATTGCTGCTTTCTTACCCTGAAGCTGGGCAAGTTTATCAAGGGAACCTTCTCCGTAGTAAATGGTTCTGGGAATGGAAAAACTCATAACACTCATCTTGTTGACTCCTTAGGTGAATCTGTTTGTCTATAAGATATCGATATTATTTTATCTTGTTAAGGGGTTTTATAAAAATAGTGAAAGAATTTCAAAAAAATCAATTTCATAACGTTATTAGTTCAAAATATAATTACAAAAAGAATATTAAATAGCATAAATAAGAAAATATATACAATTAATATTACTTAATAGAATATAAATATACTTTTACGAGTAACAAGGAAAGTAATTATACATCTGTCAAACATTTTCGCTGCAAGCGGTATGAATAGGTTCTCTATTCTCTCAGTATTTGGTATGCTTTCACCCTATGCTTAATTATACCATCGTTGATTCTGATTCTGCCTTAGCGGAGCTACGTACCTCATGGAGAGAACGTGGCATTGTATCGGTTGCCATGGATTTTGAAGGGGAGTTTAATCTCCATATCTATGGGGAGCATCTTTGTCTTATCCAGCTTTTTGATGGAGAATCGTATTATTTGGTAGATCCCTTCACCCTCTCCAAGGATTCCTTGCAGGAGTTTTTGGAAGATACCTCACTGGAGAAAGTGATGTTCGACTGTGCCAGTGATTCCGCTCTGGTAAGAAAGCAGTATGGAATTATTATGGAAAATGTGTATGACATCAGGGTTCCTGCCATGGCCTTGGGCTATATGGGAAATCTCAGTGGATTGGTAGAACGGTATCTTCCAGAAATTCCTAAACAGCCGATGTCAAACAAGAAAAAGAACCAGATGACCAATTGGCTCAAACGTCCTTTGAGGCCAGAACAGATCCAGTATGCATTGAGTGATGTAGAACATCTGTTTACTTTGAAAGATCTATTGATTGCAGCAGTAGCCGAGAAGGGACTGCAGACAAAGGTGGCTGAACAAATGCAGGTGGTGGGAAAGAGCAAAGGTCCTGACAAACCAGGCTGGACCAAGTTCTCTTCCTGGAAGTACCTGTCAAAAGATGAGAAGGTTTTTCTTAAGCACTTCTTCCTTGCTCGCGATGGTCTTGCAAAAAAATATAATGTCCCTGCAGTAAGAATCCTGGAAAAACCTCTCTTGCTCCAGATGGCAAAGAACGTCCCAGCCTCTGACATCGACTTTCATATCTACTGTGGAAAATGTTCACCCGGGAAGCTCAATGAGTTGGTAGAGACACTGAAAAAAGCTAAACAGAAAGCGCTTATTGAGCTTGGGCGAGCCTAAGGCTGATATTCTCTCTTGCCTCAACCAAGGCTGAGAGAACTTCACAGGTGGGGGTAGGGATTCCATGGACCTTTCCCAGCTTGATCACTGTCCCACTGAACCACTTGTTTTCTGTTCTTCTTCCAGCCTCCATGTCTTGGCACATGGAGGTTTTTCCTGTAAACCCAAGGGAAGTTACGATGCGATGGTTCTCCTCAATGAGGGAATCAGGGAGGAAGACTCCCTCAGCCTTTGCGACGTTCTGTACTTCCTTGCATACTTGCTGCGCAAGATTCCATACCGGCTCTTGATCCAGATCTCCATAGGTTGCAGAGAGTAATCCGCTTATTGTGTTGTACGCAGTGTTGAGCATGAACTTGTTCCAGAGTTCACGCTCAATGTTCTCTGGAACTACATAGGAAACACCTGCACTGTCAAACAGGGCGGAGATCTCCTTGATTCGTTCTGTTTTTTCATTGTTCTTTTCACCGAATACAATCCTGCCTTCCTTGGTATAGGTAATGCGATTGCCAATGTGTGTGGAATTCAGTCCTACGGCAAAACTATAGAGTACTTTCTCTTTTCCAAAAGCCTTGGAGAGTTCCCGTTCGCTTTCAATTCCATTGAGCAGGGAGAGGATGGCAGTTTCAGGGCCGACCACCGGTTGCAGCATGGAAATAGCATCCGTTAGGTGATGGTTCTTGGTGGCAAGGATAATAAGATCGGCTACTGGAGCTTCTTTGCTTGTACAGTACTGAAAGGGAGCTATCTGGTCATTGAGGTATATACCTTCCTGTGTATACCGTTTCTTCCTTTCTTCATCAACGAGGAAACAAACATGTTCCTTTCCTAACAGATTGTGTAATCGTAAACCATAGAGAGCTCCAACAGCTCCACAGCCAAGAATTGCAATATGCTTCATAACGTTATCAACTCCAATATCAAGGAGAACAGGTTCTCCAGTTCTTTTTTAGGGATGTATTCATTCTTCGTATGAGGTTCCTCATATCCTGAGGTGCAGGCGAGGGTTTCGATACCCATCTTGTTTAAGACATTTGCATCACTGCCCCCAAGGGTGGATTCCAATCCAAAGGGTAGTGCAACTTTCTCACAAGCCTGTTTAAAGTATTTCAATACTGCTGCATCTTCCCCATGGTGGTAGGCCTCATACTGATGTTCATGGGTAATATCGACGCTTCCGCCATAAGCCTTGGCCGCACTTCTCATTGCATCAATCATGCTGGACGATTGTGCTGCCAGTTTGTTTGGGTCAAGGCTTCTTGCCTCAAAAACCAGGGTTGCCTTGTCACATACAATGTTCTTGGCTCCCGGAGCAATGAATGACCCTACATTTGCAGTGGTCTCCTCATCGACGCGAAGTAAGTGCATTGAGCTGACAGCTTGGCTTGCCATCTGGATGGCGCTGATGCCATTCTCTGGCTTGAACCCGGCGTGTGCTCCCTTTCCGTGAAATATTGCTTCAATTTTATCCTGTGATGGAGCGGCACTAACCGCCCCTCCCACCGGCCCTGATGCATCGAACGTGAATCCATAGGAAACAGAAGCAAGCTTACCCACATCAATGCTTCTAGCTCCAACCAATCCCAATTCCTCACTTCTGGTGAAGAGCACAACGATGGACGGATGGTCGGCCTCATTCTGTTTTATGGTATCCAGAGCGACCAGAATTGCAGCAAGGGCTGCCTTGTCATCTGCACCGAGGGCGGTGGTTCCGTCACTCCTGAGTATAGCACCATCTTCAACAACTCTTGCGCCACGGGCAAGATCGACCGTATCCATGTGTGCGTTGAGCAATATGGTTTTGTCTTTCCCTGGCAGGAATCCGTACAGGTTTCCTCCATCATCATATTCCGTGTGGAGGCCTGCTTGAAGCAACGCAGTTTCCAAGAAGAGTGTTATCTGGTCTTCCTCATAGGAGACTGAGTCGAGTGATACGAGTTGAGAAAATGTATCAAGAAGATTTTGCATGTATTGACTATACCACAGGCAAAAAGGCTTTGACCACACCATCTTGTGCGTTATAGTTGAATCATGATGTATACAGCGAATGAAACACGATATGATTCCATGCGGTATCGGTATGCAGGTAGAAGCGGACTACGCCTTCCTGAACTCTCCCTTGGACTCTGGCACAATTTTGGGGCAGAGGCTGACGACGAGGTATGCAGGAGCATTCTCACCACTGCATTTGACAATGGTGTTACCCATTTTGATTTGGCGAACAATTACGGTCCACCTGCTGGAAGTGCAGAACAGCGGTTTGGTTCCATCTTGAAACGGGACTTTGCCCCTTACCGGGATGAGTTGATCATCTCCAGCAAGGCTGGCTACTATATGTGGCCAGGTCCTTATGGAGAGTGGGGGAGTCGCAAGTACTTGATCAGCAGCTGTGACCAATCCCTGAAGAGAATGGGGCTTGAGTACGTGGATATTTTCTACCACCACCGCCCTGACCCCAATACACCCCTTGAGGAAACTATGGGAGCTCTTGCCCATCTGGTCCATCAGGGAAAAGCCTTGTATGTGGGAATCAGCAATTACCGTGCAGAGGAAGCAGTGAAGGCGATCAAGCTGTTGGAAGAGATGGGTACTCCCTGTATATTGAACCAGGTACGGTACTCGATGCTGGACCGCTGGGTGGAAGAGAATGGTTTGCTGGATGCCATGGATAACCAAGCAGGAACTATCTGCTTTTCTCCCCTTGCCCAAGGGTTGTTGACCTCACGGTATCTTGATGGAAACATTCCAGAGGGCTCACGAGCAAGTGAAAATCGATTCCTGAAAGCTGATTCAATCACGAAGGAGCGAGTCGCCCTACTCAATGAACTCAATGAGGTAGCCAAGCGCCGTGGGCAGAGCCTTTCTGAGCTGGCTATCAGTTGGTTGCTCAAGGATGATCGCATTACCAGTGTACTCATTGGTGCCAGCAGTAAGGCACAGTTGCTCCAGAACCTGAGGGCATTGGATAAGCCGGCAGCATTCTCCCCAGAAGAGCTCTCTGAGCTGAATGCTATTTTGCAACAGTGGGAGTAGAGGAAAAGGCATGTATGCACAGGAAGTAGACGCCTATATTGCAGAGCTTGAGAAAGAAAAGAGAATACCCTTGGACCAGATACGTACTCTGGTCCATGCGGTAGTTCCTGAGGTCGTAGAGTCCATCAAGTGGAGGATGCCTACCTTCAGCTTGCCTGAAGTTGGGGATATCATCCATATGGCAGCTTTCAAGAAACATATTGGTCTCTATCCGCTTCCTGAAGCTATCGATGAGTTCCAGGAAGCATTGGCTCCCTATCATACAAGTAAAGGAGCGATCCAGTTCCCTTTAGGTTCTGCATTGCCCCTTGATGTGATCGAGAGAATCATCCAGTTCAGACTTGCTCTTATCAGCAAGAAGAAGCTTTAGGACGAAAACACCCCCGCGTGAGCGGGGAAAACCGACCAAATAATGCAATATCTAGTCCATCGAGAGAAACACCCCCGCGTGAGCGGGGAAAAAGCTTAGTATAAAAAGTATATCATAACTTCAGGAGATATTTGTAGGATTCTTGACTACTTCGTCTTAGCCGTTGCACCCTTCTTGTCAAAGAACTGCACATTAAGGCTGGATACCTTGAGGTGTTCAGCCATTGCATGGTGCACAGCTTCTCTGTCTCTATTGCAGAAGGCTTGGTAGATTTCTCGGTGACGGGAAATGGCATCTTCGATACCTCCTTCTACAAGGATTCCCTT